>Ga0105049_10000752_pt1 | contig 36434 bp, 29 predicted proteins | sample MAT06_FD_78087 | JGI IMG/M metagenome (GOLD analysis project Ga0105049, IMG submission 78087) | Freshwater microbial communities from Lake Fryxell liftoff mats and glacier meltwater in Antarctica - MAT-06 | ecosystem: Environmental > Aquatic > Freshwater > Ice > Liftoff microbial mat | place...
CGCGACTCTCCGGAGCCGAGCTGGATCTCCCGCGCGTGATCCGGACGATCGGCAACCTCACCCGGGCGCCACGCTTCAACTCGGTGATCGGGATGAACAGCGCGCGGTTGCCGCTCATCGTCGAGAACAACTGCCTGTACACCGAGCGTGCACGCTGGCTCGAGGATCGGGTCGCCACTCGGCTCGCGGAGCGGATCGCGGCGCCCGTGCGCACCGGCGTCGAGCGGATCGCGGAGGCGGTCGCGGCGCAGAGCACGCGCCCGCTGTCCGACGAGCAGCGTCGGGCCGTCGAGATCGCGCTGTCGCGCAGCGTCTCGGTGGTGACCGGCGGTCCGGGTACCGGCAAGACGCTGGTCGCCGCCGCGATCGTGCGCGGGTTCGCGGCGCTCGGGATCGAGCACGTCACGCTGGCGGCGCAGACGGGTAAGGCCGCGAACCGGCTCACCGAGGTGATCGCCGAGCAACGCGTCGACATACCGCCCGCGCAGACGCTCCACCGCTTGCTCGGCTATCGCACGGGCACGCGCTCGTTCGCACACCACGCGCAGAGCCCGCTACCGGTCGGCGCGGTGATCGTCGACGAGGCGTCGATGATCGATCTCGAGCTGGTCGATGCGCTGCTCGATGCACTACCCACGTCGTCGCCACTCGTGCTGATCGGCGACGCACACCAGCTGCCCGCGATCGATGCAGGTCAGGTGCTCGCCGATCTGACGGGCGACAAGATCGCGTCGCGCATCGTCGCGGTGCTCAGCAAGAGCTACCGGCAGGACATTGGTGATGCCGATGGTCGCGCGGTGTACGAGGCTGCCCGCGCGATCCACGATGGTGAGCCCGCGCGGCTCGTCGAGCATCGGCGCTCGCGTGACTCCGGCAAGCAGCCCGCCGATCTGGGCCTCGAAGGTCCCGACAGCGCTCCAGCACGCGCGTCGGATCCCAGCATCAGCCCTGGCGTCGAAGCTCCACATGCGTCGCTCGCAGATCCGGCGGCGGTCGCCGGTGCTGATCTCGCATTCGCGGATGCCCCACACGCGGCGTTCGCCGAGCCCGCGCCGGCGACCGCGCGATCGCGCAAGGCATCGACCACGAGCGTCGACGCTGCTCGCGCGCTCGCCACCCCACGGCTCGCGAGCAAGCTGGTGTTTCGCGGCGTCGAGTGCGTCGATACGTTGACCTCGCCGCGTCCACACGACGTCACCCTGGCCGTCGCCGACGCGCTGTGGCTCCACCTCGAGGGGCCACGAGCCTTGCGCGCCGCCGAGCGCGTGTTCCGCTTCGTCGACGGCAAGGTCGCCGACGACGATCGTGCCGAGCTCGAGGCGCTCTGGTACCTGCTCGGTCGCGGCCGCGCGCTGACGGTCACGCGCACGCTGCACACCGGCTCGGTCGCGATCAACCAGCACCTGCACCAGCAGGGCCTCGATCGACTCACCGTGACCGGCCGTCCCGACTTCGTCCCCGGCGAGCCCGTGATGGTGACCGCCAACGACTACCAGCGCGGCCTGTTCAACGGCGACCAGGGCATCATCGTACGCGCCGACGAGGGGCTCGGCCGGCATCACTATCGCGCGGTGTTCCGCCAGGCGGGCGAGCTGCGGCCCTTCGCGATCGAGGCGCTGCGCGATCGGCTCGAGCTCGCGTGGGCACTCACGATCCACAAGAGCCAGGGCAGCGAGCTCGATGCGGTCGCGCTGCTCCTCCCCCACGACGACCTCCCGCTGGTCACTCGCGAGCTGCTCTACACCGGCATCACGCGCGCCCGGAAGTGCGTCGTGCTCGTCGGAGCGAAGCAGATCCTGATCAGCGGCGGCAAGCGGGTGGCGCAGCGGCACTCCGGCCTCGGCGAACGGCTCCGCGCAACGCTGCGGTGATGGCAACGCGGACTCCCGCGCCACGCCCCGAGGGCCGCCCCGCGGCGCGGCCTGCCCGAGCGCCCAGGAGGATCTCGTCGTCTGCGCCGGTGTTGGTCTGAGCCGTTCACCCACGGCTACAGCAGCTCACCGCTCGACGCCTGCGAGCTGTCCACACGCCGCGGAGATCTCGCTGCCGCGCGGCCACCGGATCATCGTGCGCAGGCCTGCGGTGACCACGAGGCGCCGAAATTCTTCGATCCGGGCGCGGGGCGAGGCACGCAGTGGACTGCCGGCGATCTGGTTGTGCGGGATCAGATTGAGCAGAGCGTTCACGCCGCAGAGGAGCAGGACGATTCGCCGCGCGTCGTCATCGCTGTCATTGATCCCGTCGAGCATCACGTACTCGATGAAGTGAACGCGGTCGGGATGCTCCCGGAGCAGCTCGATCAACGCTTCGATCGGCCACGCCTTGGTCTGCGGCATCACCGGAAGGCGCGAAGCGTTCGTCGTGCCGTTGAGCGATAGCGCGAGGCTCGCCGGGCACTCGGCGAGGAAGCGCCTCATCGCGGGGAGGACCCCCGAGGTCGACACCGTGACCTGCGCATGACCGAGCTGCGGCGCCGGGGACTGCGTGAGGATCTCCACGGCGGTCAGGACCTCGTCGAGGTTGTCCAGCGGCTCGCCCATGCCCATGAACACGACGTTGGTCGCCGGCGCAGATGCAGGCGCCATCGTGCGCGCGATCAGGAACTGCGCGACGATCTCGTCGGCGCGCAGGTTGCGCGCGAAGCCCAGCTTCGCGGTCGCGCAGAACGTACAGTTGCGCGTGCACCCGATCTGACTCGACACGCAGATCGTCGAGCGGCGTGCGGTGGGGATCATGACCGTCTCGACCGAGCCACCCTCGACCGCGATCACGAGCTTGATCGTACCGTCGAGCGTCGCCTCTTGCCGCGCGACGCGCACGTCGCTCGGCCCGCAGGTCGCTCGCAGCGTTGCCCACGCGGCAGCGCCGAGGCCATCGACGGTTGCCGGCGGGTCCAAACACCACGGGCGAGGACCGTAGATCCACTTCGCCGCGGCGAGCGCACGCGTCCGACTGGCGAGGAGCTCCTCGAGGGCGCGAACCGTCATCCCGGCGAGTCGCATCTGGATCAGCTTATCTGTACCGGAGATCGATGTCCTTGCTCAGGTAGGGCGCGCCAGCCGGGTGCCAATCCGCCCCCGAGCATCCACGTGCGGCGTGAAAGTTCCACGCCACGATCCGCTCGCCAGGCGTCGCGCCCCTGATCATTGGAGGCAAGCGGGTCGCACGCGCGCTACGCTGCGGCGATGGCGACGCAGCCACCGCCGGGGTACGGCGATCCGACGTGCGCGCACCTCGACCGACGCGAGGGTGTGTGCGTCCGTTGTGGCCACTGCGTCCACGACGTGGTCCTGAACGCGGCATGCTTTCTGTGTGGGAGCACCGATCTCGATCCGATCGCGATGTCGCCCAAGAAAACTCCCTTCATCTCAGCAGGTAGCCTCGTGCGGAAAAGACCTGACCCGCAATGAGTGGCCCCAACGAGAACGCGCTCCGACGGTGGAGGGGTGCGGTGCACCAGTCATGACCGACGATCTCCACCACCTCCAGGACCACATCGAACTGAGCTCGTTCGTCGCTACTTACTTACTTAGCCCTTCGGAAGGATCACGGTGTCGATCACGTGGATCACGCCATTCGTACAGGCGATGTCCGCGGTGACGACCTTCGCGCCATTGACCGTGACACCCGAGGTGCCATCGACATCGAGCGCCTCACCTTGAACCGACGCGGGCGACAGCTTCTTGCCAGCAACGTCAGCGGCCATCACCTTTCCGGCGAGCACATGGAACTTGAGAATGCCGGCGAGCTTCGCCTTGTTCTCGGGCTTGATCAGCGACTCGACCGTGCCGGCTGGAAGCTTCGCGAAGGCCTCATCACTGGGAGCGAACACCGTGAACGGGCCGGTGCCCTTGAGGGTGTCGCCAAGGCCCGCGGCAGTGACCGCGGCGACGAGCGTGTTGAAGGTTTTGGCGGCAATCGCGGTATCGACAATATCGTGCAGGGTTGACATTTGGCTGTTAGAGCGCTGACCGCAGGTCACGATACAAACATTCGGCATCCGCACGTCGAACGCCGATGAGGCCAGCAACTGCGCCGCAACTGCGCTGCGACGACGAGCGAGCACCGTGCGCAGACGCGCGATCAACGCGCGGCTTCGCGGCTGGGCTGCGAGGGCAGCGCCGCATGACAATCAAAGACAGGTCCGAGGTGCTGCGCGAGTCGGGTCACCAGCAGGTCTCCGCACACCTCGACGGCAGGGATCCGTGTCACCACCGGTCCCCCCGCGAGCTCCTTTTCGATCGCGCGTGTCGCGACCACTGCCTGGGCGGTCCCGCGAAGCGCGAGCTCCGCCGCTTCGCGGATGGAGGCCGGGGCCTCGTCCATGGTGGCGAGCGCGGTGGCCCAGGCTGGTCTGCCGGCGGGTACACGATTGATCAGGACGTGCGCGGGTGGGCGGGCGATGCGGGTGAGCTCGCGATCGAAGAAGCGAACGTCCTCCAGCGCGTCTGATCGGGCCGCGACGACCACCACGTACTCGGTGCTTGCGCCGGTGAGCAAGACCTTGCTGTCGCGCGCGATCCGGAGGAGCGCGGGCTGAGCTTCGGCGAGCATGGCCAGGACATCCAGCGCGTCACCGAGGGTGCCAGCGCCCAGCACGCGCTCGAACCAGCCGAGCAATCGCCGCGTGCCCCATCCAACAAGGCGGCGGACGCCTTTCGCAGGCCGTTGCTGGGCACGCGCGACCTCGCCGAGCCAGCGCAACGCGCGCCCTTCCACGAGTGCTTCCAGGTTGCCCGGCAACTCCAGCAAGTCGAGCGCATGCCGGCTCGGTGCGGTATCGATGACCAGGGTGTCGTAGCGTGCGCTGAGACTCGCGAGTCCCGCGAGTGCCGCTAACTCGTGGACACCCGCGAGCCCATCGCAGAGGGCGCGGAACACCTGATTGGTCTCGAGCTGGGCAAGCCGCGCGGGGTCGTGCGCCAGCAACATCGCAGCGGTCGCTCGAGCCCCGGTCGACGCGTCGGGCATATAAACATCCAGTAACGGCCGTCGAGGTGAGGTCACGATCGTCGGCGCTGCTGCGATGCCCAGGACGTCGGCGAGACGACGCGCCGGATCGGTGGTCGCCACCAACGTCGCGCGGCCCGCGGCACTATGCGCGGCCGCAATGGAAGCCGCGATCGTGGTCTTGCCGACGCCACCCGCACCGACGCAGACGATCACGCGCGTCACGCGCGCACCCGCGTTGCCAGCCGCGCCGCGACGGCGTCCGGGCTTGGCCCGAGGAGCCACCATGGCAGATCGAGCGTGGCGCCAGGGCCCTCGGCATCGAGCGAGCTCCCGGCCCAGCGCTCGAGCTGGGCCACCTGTTCGGCATGTGCAGGTGAACGCGCGGCCAACGCACGAGCGTCTGCCGCGAACGTCGGCGCGAGCGAGCGGCGTTGGTTCATCACGGCCAACACCGGTGTGCGCCCCAGGTCGCCTGCGAGTCGTGCCGTGAGCTCGGCGGTCTCGGCCTGCACGATCGGCTCGGGCAACGTCACGGTGATGAACGTAGTGGCCGTCGGATCGCGAAGCGCGCCGGACATCTCGTGGGCCAGCGCCCACGCCGGCCCCTGCGTCACCAACCGCTCGAGGACCGAGCTCGAGGTCAGCCACGCGAGCCCGTGGCCTGTCGACGGTAGATCGATCACGACCCTCGAATAGCGGCCTAACAGCGCGCGCGCGGCCACGAGTAGCGCGAGCTCGCGCAGCCCCGGCACGACGCGCGCGACCCGGGAGAGCGCCGAGTGGCCGAGGATCCCGCGCGCGATCGTTCGCGAGCCGAACACCGTGGTCATCGCATCGTCGAGGGCTTTGGCTTCGTCGAGGACAACGGCCCCAGCATCGGGGCCCGCGATGCTCGATCCTCGACCAAGCTCGACCCGAACCGCGGAAGTCCCAGCTTGGGCGCTCAACTCGCAAAGGCCGCGCGCGACGGTGGTCTTGCCCACGCCGCCCTTGCCGAGCACGACCACGATCGGCGTGAGCTCGTTCAGCTTCGTGGAGCTCACCACAGCATGCTCGGCACTTGCTGCGCGACAGCAACCGCACGTGGTTGGACATCGAGTCGATGCAGCATGACCGCGCCGATGTGCACGAACTGATTCAACGCAGGCTTCGATGCCCGATCGCCGTGGGGGTTGCGCGGATACTGCAACCCGAGGCCGGTCGGTAAACGGGCGATGTGCGCGGACGACACGCTGGGTGTAGGTGCCTCGCTTCGTCAGCTGCGGGCGAGCGCCGCAGGCAACCGCACACCCGGTGACTTCACGAGCGGGCGAGCGAGTCGAGTGGCAGCCACATCAGCACCAGAAAGTCCCACACCAGATGGGCAACCAAGGTCGGCACCAAGCTCCCGCTCACGAGCCGGAGCGCGCCCCACATCAGCCCGCAGAGCAACGCAGCTACGACCAGCATGGGTGAGCCAACCGGAGCGTGCGCGAGCGAGTAGAGAATCGCGGCGATCGCCACGCCCGACCACGGACCGAAACGACGCACCAACGCGTGCTGGACTGCACCGCGCCAGACCAGCTCTTCGCCGACGACCACGACGACCAGCGCGAGCGACGCCAGCAGCTGCGGAGGCGCGCGAAACAGGTCGTAGAGCCGTTCGGTCTCGTCGCCAACGACCGGGGCTACATGAATCACCCACGGATAGAGCACGTAGGTCGCACCGACCATCAAGCCGCCGCCCAGCGCACCAACCGCAAGCGCCGTCAGCCCCGGGCGCAAGGTCGCTCGGGTCTGACGATCGACTACCAGCACCACGACGCCAAGGCCGATCGCGACGCCGCCCAGCGCCGCCCAGATCCCGAACCACCGCGTGCCAGAGGCCGCGATCACCCAGGCCACCACGCAAGCGGGCGCGAGGTAACGCCACGACCGAGCCACGAGCTGGTCGCGCCCGCGTTGCGCCGCGAGGTCGTGCCGCATGCGCTCGACCGCACCCCACACACCCGGCGGCGGGCTGGCCTCCAGCGCGCGGCTCGCGGCCTCCGCGAACGGCTGTCGACGCGGGTGATCGATGAGTTGCCAGAGCTCGTCGCTCCGCGCGAGCAGATCTTCGGTCAACCCGACGACCACCTCGCGCGCGACCGACCAGCGGGCGCGCGTGACGAACCGGACCCACTGCGATGACAACCGAGGCGACAACAGTGGCAGCGTCACCATGCGAGGACGTGGTAGCCCCATCGCCCGTGCGGTCTGTTCGAGGATCTCGCGCCCCGACATCGTCTGCGGGCCCGGCAGATCGAACCACGTGGTCGTCGTGCTCGGTAGATCGAGCGTACGAACCAGCGCGATCACGACATCATCGATACCGACCGGCTGCGTCCGCGAGCGGAGCCAGCGTGGCAGCACCATCACCGGCAGGCGCGCGGCCAGGTCGCGAACGATCAGCCAGCTCAAGCTGCCACGGCCGATGATCATGCTCGCGCGCAGCTCGATCGTTTGCACCGGGCCGGCTCGCAACGTCTCGCCAACCTCGATCCTGCTGCGGAGGTGCTCCGAGCCGGCGCTCGAGGGCGCGACCCCGCCGAGATAGACGATCCGTCGCACACCCGCGCTCGCTGCGGCACGGGCAAAGCAAGCGGCAGCCGCGACTTCCCGCTGGTGATAGTCACGCCCCTCACCGATCCCGTGGACCAGATACAGCGCGGCCTCGCAGCCGGCGAGCGCACGGTCCATCGACTCAGGATCGCCGACATCACCCTCGACCCACTCGAGGTCCTGCTCTCGCGCTCGCGCGCTGGTGGCGTTGCGAGTCAGGCAACGCACCCGCCAACCTGCGGCGACCAGTGCCGGCCTCACGGCCTCGCCGACGAACCCGGTCGCGCCAGTCAGCAGCAGGATCCGTTCGGTCGAACGATCACCTGCCTGCACGTCTGACCGATCGGACAATGCGGACCTCGATGACCTGTGAAACTGGATCGCGAACGGATTGCGACGGCGCGATCACGACTTCTGTCGAACAACGTTGGGCCGACGCATCAGCATCGCACACGTCGTTGAAGCCGTCGGCACCGGATGCACGCAAGACGACGTCTCCGCCATCACCCGAACGCGGCGTCGGGGTTGTTGCTCATCATGGTCAACCCGGCCGCGAATCCAGCCGCGAATCCAGCGTCCTGGGTGCGGCTCGCTCGTTCACTTGGGCAGCAGCACGGTGTCGATCACGTGGATCACACCGTTCGAGGTCTCGATGTCACCCTTGATGACCTTGGCGCCGTTGATCTTCAGCTCGCCGTCCTTGGCCACGATGGTGAGGCTCTTGCCGTTGACCGTCTTGGCGGTCGTCAGCTTGCTGGCGTCGGCGCCCATCACCTTGCCGGAGACGACATGGTAGGTGAGGATCGCGGTCAGCTTCTTCTTGTCCTTGAGGACCGCTTCGAGGGTTCCCTTGGGCAGCTTGGCGAACGCTTCGTCGGTCGGCGCGAACACGGTGAACGGGCCTTTGCCCTTGAGCGTCTCGACGAGCCCTGCCTCGGTGAGGGCCTTGGCGAGCGTCTTGAAGCTCCCTGCAGCGACGGCCGTGTCGACGATGTCTGCCTTGGGCGCAGCGTCTGCCTTGGGCGCAGGCTTCGAGTCAGCGAGGGCGGTCGAGGAGAATGCGATGACAACAGCGAAAATCGTCGAGCGGATCATAATGTTCTTCCTTTTAGGCAACCGGCGTGATGGCCAGCGCGAACACTGAGATGCGGGTCGGCTGTTACCTGTTACGAAAGATCAGGTTGGGGAGTTATGCCTCGCCGGCCCGCGGCGAACATCCTCGCGACGGCTCGCGGTATGTTCGGGTTATGTCTGACACGCTCAGCGCGATCGTGTCCTCGGGGCGGACCGGGCTCGCGAAGCCCGCATTGTTCATCGGTCTCGTGGGCGATACCCCGCACACGCCACCGGCGCGGATCGGCCTCGGCGAGGTCGATCGGGTAGATCTCAAGCGCGGCGAAGCACGCGCGATCACGCACGCGACCGTCGACGGTGCGCGGGTGGTCACGCTGACGCTCGCGGATCCGCGGATGTCCACCAACCACGCGCGGCTGTCGCGCGTCGGCGGTCGCTGGGTGATCGAGGACCTCGATTCCAAGAACGGCACCACCGTCGGGCCCGACAGGATCAAGCGTCGGCCGCTCGAAGATGGCGACTCGATCCTCGTTGGCCACACCGCGTTGTTGTTTCGCGACGCCGCCGAGCAGACCGACCTCGACGGCGATCCGGCGGAGATCGCGTCGGGCCTCGCGACGATGCACGCACCACTCGCGGAGCGCTATCACGAGCTCGCGAGTGCCGCTGCATCGAACGTGGCGATCGAGATTCAGGGCGAGACGGGCACCGGCAAGGAGCTGGTCGCCCACGCGGTCCACCAGCTGTCGGGTCGCAAGGGCAAGCTGGTCGCGGTCAACTGCGCGGCGCTCAACAGCTCGATGCTCGAGGCCGAGCTGTTCGGTCACAAGCGCGGTGCGTTCACCGGGGCGACCGAGGATCGCGCCGGGCTGATCCGCAGCGCCGATGGCGGCACGCTGTTCCTCGACGAGATCGCCGAGTTGCCGATGACGGCGCAGGCCTCACTGCTGCGCGTGCTCCAGAACGGCGAGGTCACGCCGGTCGGCAGCGAGACCCCGATCAAGATCGACGTCCGGTTGATCACCGCGACCCACCGAGACCTCGACGCCGAGGTCGGGGTCGACAAGTTTCGCGCGGATCTACGCGCCCGCCTCCTCGGCTTCGCGATCGCGCTGCCCGCATTGCGTCGTCGTCGCGAGGATCTCTCACTGCTGGTCAGCGCCCTGCTCGATCGGCACGCGCCAGATCGCACGGTGACGTTCTCGTCGGATGCGGTCGCCGCGCTGTACGCGCACGACTGGCCGCTCAACGTGCGCGAGCTCGAGCGGTCGCTCCAGGGCGCGCTCGCGATCACCACCGGTCGGATCGAGATGCAGCACCTGCCCGCGTCGGTCGGCGCCACCGAGCCGATCGACATGCCGCTGTATCGCGAGGCGACCCTCGAGGAGAAATCCCTCAAGGACCAGCTGATGACCTCGCTGTCACGCCACGAGGGCAACATCGCCGCGGTCGGTCGCGAGATGGGCAAGGACCCGACGCAGATCCGGCGCTGGATGAAGCGCTTCAACCTCCGACGCGACTAGCCACCAGCGGCTGCTCGAGAAGATCTCGCAGGTGTACGGCAACCACTACGCGGCGGTGGTCGTCGCGTGCAACTGCTTCCACACCTACGAGTACGTGCTCGAGGATCCGATGCGCGTTCTCGTACTCGCCGTTCGTTCGTGGCGCTGTTCGGTCGGATCGCCGAGCCCGACACCGAGGCACCACGACCCAGAGCTCGTATCGCGCCTCAAGGTCGTGACGTGGAACCTCGAGTACACGTCGTCGCTCGATGCGCGGATCGCAGCGCTCACCACCCATCCACAGCTCGCCGATGCCGACGTCTATCTGTTCTCCGAGGCCGACCGCTGCACCGCCCGCAACGGCAAGCGTCGCGCGATCCGCGAGATCGGCCGCGTGATCGGCGGCGATCCCGGTCAGGCGATCGTGTCGCGCCGCCCGCTCGTCGACGCCCAGCTCACCTGCCACTCGAGCCAGCACGACGCGCGGTGCTCGTGTGGTCGATGCCGGCGTCGTCCGCGGGCTCGATCTGTCGGATCACGATCCGGTGTGGGCCGTGCTCGACGTCGAGTGATCTCCTCCCCCGAGTCCTCCTGTATCGTGCACCCATGGCAAGAGCCCTCGCAGTCGTCAGCGTCCTCGTGCTGGCCGGCCCCGCCCACGCAGACCAGATCCAGGCCGACCTCGGCCTCTCGGTGATCGCCGGCGCCTACGAGCACAAGCTGTCGACGCGCACCGCGATCGCCGTCGAGGCCGGCGCGTTCGGCAGCTACTTCCTGCCGTGGTTCGATCTCGGCGACAAGACCATCGGGGGCATCGGCGGTCTGCGCGCGACGCTGTTCGCGCAGAGCGACAACCGCGGCATCTACGTCACGCCGTACATCCGCACCGGCTACACCAAGGGTGAGGACGAGGACACCGGGGCGAAGGGCGGTGGCTTCGTGATGACCGCCGGCGCGTTCGTCGGCTACGTGTTTCGCCCGCTGACCTCGCTCGATCTGCGCGTCGGCGGTGGCCTGCAGTACATCTACATCGACGGTGACAACGGCGTCGACGCCTCGACTCCGTTCGTCGCGCTCGACTTCACCGTCGGCTATCGACTCTAGGGCGAGACCCACGCCTTGAACGTCGGCTTGCCGCGCACGATCTCGAGGATCGCCATCGGCTTGTCGACCTTGTTGTCGTGGATGTGAAACGCGATCTTGCCGGTCACGCCGGGGAACTTCGAGCCCGCTGTCCGGATCGAGGCTGCGACGTCCTGGCTCGACTTGTGAGCGGCCTTCGCGATCAGCGCCCGACAGTGATCGCCGATGCGATCGCCAAGATCGCGAGTCCGAAAGCTCTCATGGCGGCCGTATGACCCCTTCAAATGGGTGGCTGAGGTTCCGTGCGTTCGGGGTCGGGGTCTCGAGCCGCGAAGCAGTGGGCGCCTCGGACGTCAGAGCGTCATGTCACCGGGCGTCGTCTGATTCTTGGTGACGGTGATGTTCTTCGTCGCTGTCGCCGCACCGGAGGTGACCGAGAGCTCCCATGCGCCGGCGGTCACCGTCGGCAGCGTGAAGTTGCCCGACGAGTCAGTCGTCGTCGTGAACAGGCCGCGGTTGATCTTGACGGTCGCTCCGGCCACGCCTTGCGACTGGGTGTTGACGATCCGACCGATCACCGCGCCGTTGCCCGGATCGGTACCGATGTTGACGCGGTAGTGACCGGCCGCCTTCGACAGCCGCCCCGCGGTGTCGACGGAGACCACGTGCATCACCCACACGCCCTCGGGCACGCCGCTCTTCTGCAGCTGCTTCTGAGTCGCGGGGACCTGCGTGTCCGTCGCGCTCGGCACGGTGTCGCCGAACTGATCGAGGAGGTAGTAGGCGCCGGCGACGTTGTCGTCACCCTGCGGATACGACCACGCGAAGAACGGGTTCGTGTTGCTGGTGAACGTGGTCGGGCTCGGGTGGCTCCGTGACGACACCGCCGGACCCCGGGTGTTGATCTGGACGCGGAACACGGTCTCGACGGTGCCGATCGCCGACAGGCCATCGACCGAGACGATGTGCACGAAGTTGACGCCGTTGATGATGTCGTTCGGCGAGAACGAGGCCTTGTCGACCGCCTGAAACTGGCCGCTCGCCGCGGTCGGCGGGTTGTTCTCGGAGCTATCGAGGGTGACGTAGTAGCCCATCACCGTCGGGAACGCCTTGGTCCACGCGACGTCGAAGGCGAGGAAGCCGTCGTTGTAGATCCGGAACGGATCGGGATGCGACGTCGAGCGCAGCGGGATCGGCGGGGCGAGCCCCTGCGTCAACCGACCGGCGACCACCGCGCCGTCGACGACCTCGATGTGCGAGCCGTGGAGGATCTTGACGCGACCATCGCCGCCCTCACCGCCGAACGGCGCGATGCCACAGTTGATGTTGCTCGGGCCACCGAGCCCGCCTGCCGCGGAGATCGAACCGGTGATCGTGATGTCGTCACCGGCGAGCAGCACGCCGCCCCCCGAGCCGCCACCACCACCGACCGCGCAGAACTGCGTGTTCGAGCCGCCGTTCGCGCCGTTCGCGGTGAGCTGGCCCGCGATCACGATCTTCGGCGCGATCAGCTTCACCACACCACCGCCGAGGGCCGCCGGGACCAAGGGGGTGACCGCGAGCATCTTGCCGCCCGGGCTACCCCCCTGGACGTCGGAGTCGGTATCCGAGCCCCACGGGCGCACGGTGCCGTAGCCACCGCCGCTTGGCGTCGACGAGCTGGAGAACGCGTCGCTGCCCTGGCCGTCGGGCGATTCGCCGGTCGGCGCCATCGAGATCGAACCGCCGTTCTCGACGGTGATCGAGTCTGCGGTGATCGTCAGGTTGCCGGTGGTCGAGCTCAGCGTCGCGCCGCTGCGGATGGTGACGGCGCCGGCGACCAGGATCGGACCCTCGAGCTGCTGGTCGCTGGTGACGTCGAGTCCGTCGAGCGCACACAGGCCATCCTGGCAGAACGTGGTGCACGTCTCGATGGTGTCCCAGTGATTGCCCTCGGCGTTGCACACCTGGGCGTCGTCACCGTTGCAGCGCTGCGCACCCGGGGCACACGGCCCGTCGTCGGGCAGTGGCGTCGGGTCTTCGATATCGTCGTCGGCTCCCGGATTGTTGGAGCTCCCGCCGCATGCACCGAACGCAAGGAGCGCGGTGATGGCGTAGGATGCGGAGAGTGTTGCGACTGATGGCGATCGCGAGCGTGTGGACTGGGTGTTCATACGAGGTCTCGTTCGAGGATTGCGAGGTCAGCTGTCAGACGTCGGACGTGTGTCCCGACGGATTCACGTGCATGGACGGGCTGTGCCGCGTCGATGGTGCGAGTGGTACCTGCGGTGCCGGCGGCACCACGTTGCGGCAGACCGACGACGACAAGGTCGAGCGCAGTCTGGTGTTCGGTTGCACCAACAGTGATGGCACCACGCCCGACACCAGCTGGTACCGGGTGTTCTCCCTCACCGACGAAGGCGTCGACGGGAACTTTGCCGTCGAGTCGGTCGGCATCGGCGTGTGCTTCGTGGTCGGGATGCCCGAGCTCACCATCAAGATCGGGACGCTCGCTGGCGCGCCCGGCACCACGCTCGATCCCACCGACATCACGCCACTGGAGAGCACGAACGTGACGGTCCAGCCGACGCAGATCTCGAAGCTGATCGAGGTACCGATCATGGCGACGGTCCCGGCGGGCTCGCAGCTCGTCGTGGAGGTCGCCTCGCCCAACCTGATGGGCACCGGCGCGCAGTTCACCGTTGGCGTCACCGCCGCAGACGAGGATCGGCCCGGTTACCTGCGGGCGCCGCTGTGCGGCACGGCGAGTGCGACCCAGACGACGACCGCGGGAGTGCCCGACGCCCATGTCGTCCTCACCGTCACCGGCTCCCGTTGAATCACACACACGACTTCAGACGACGACCTTCGTCTGAAGTCGCGTGAGCACGGATCAATCGGTCGAAAGCTTCCCGGAGCGGGCCCCCTCCCACTTCACCTCGGGCGTGCAGATCGGGCGCTACGTCCTCGGCAAGAAGCTCGGAAGTGGTGGCTTTGGCGTGGTGTTTCGGGCCCACGACACCAGCCTCGACCGCGAGGTCGCCCTCAAGTTTCTCCACGCTGAACATACGGCCACCCCGCAGATCATGAGCCGCTTCCTCCAAGAGGCACGATCGGCAGCGAAGATCGCGCATCCCGGGATCGTCACCGTCTACGAGTGCGGTCAGGTCTCGGGCACCGGCGGAGCGGCCGATGGCGCCGCCTATATCGCGATGGAGCTGCTCCAGGGCGAGAGCCTGACCGATCGCCTCGGACGCTGTGGTCGCCTCGATCCGCCAGCGGCGATGGAGATCGTGCGCCAGGTCGCCTCGGCCCTCGAGGCCGCGCACCGCGCCGGGATCGTGCATCGCGATCTCAAGCCCGACAACATCTTCCTGGTTCCCGACTCCGCGGTCGGCAGCGGCGAGCGGATCAAGGTGCTCGACTTCGGCATCGCGAAACTGTCCCGCGGCGCGGCGGGCGTCGAGACGCAATCGATGACGGTGTTCGGAACGCCGCGCTACATGTCGCCCGAGCAGTGTCGCTCGGCTGCCGCGGTGGATCACCGCAGCGACATCTACACGCTCGGTTGCATCCTGTTCGAGCTGGTGTGCGGCAAGCCGGTGTTCGCCGGATCCGCGGGCGAGCTGATCGCGCAACACGTGCTCGTCGAGCCGCCCACCGCGGACTCGATCGACGATTCGTTGCCACCGACGCTGGTCGCGTTGATCGGAGAGCTGCTCGAGAAGGAGCCCGGCGATCGTCCGCAGACGATGGCCGCGGTGATCCGCGCGCTCGAGAAGGCCGGCGCGTGGTCGCCCGGGGTCGCGCCGACGCTGCTGCCCGATGCGATCGCGTCGTTGCCGATCGTGCTACCGCCATCGCTGCAACCGCGGTCGCGGCCGAGCGGTCGCGTGCGTGCGATCGGGACCTCGCATCCAACGACGCTGCACGCGGCGACGGGAGTCTCGGTCGTGCAACCGTCGGCGCCGGCGCCTCGACGCTGGGGGCTCGCGGCGGGCGGCATGGCCGTCGGTGTCGGGGCCGTGCTCGCGGTCATCGCGCTGCGAGGTGGCTCGACCGAGCCCGCGCCGGTGCCGTTCGCACAACCACCAACGCCGGTCGAGCTGCCCGAGGTCGAGAAGGTCGAGAAGGTCGAGAAGGTCGAGAAACCGGCGATCGACGAGGCGACGATCGAGCTGACCGTGAAGCCGGCGCAAGTGACGACACCCGTGCGTGCGGCCGGCCGGTTGACCGTCGGTTGCCGCACCGTGCCGTGCACGGTGTCGATCGACGGCGGACCCGCGATCCGCTCGCCGATCCGCGGCATCGAGCTGACTGTCGGGACGCACCAGATCTCGATCTCGAATCCCGATCTCGCGATCGATGACCGGTTCGCCGTCGATGTTCGCGCTGGATCGGTGCAGACCATCCTCAAGAACTACGAGAAGCCGGCCGCACAGCCCGAGCCGAAGCCCGAGCCGAAGGTCGAGCTCAAGCCCGAGGAACCCAAGCGCGACAAGACGATCAACCCGTTCGCGAAGACAAAGTGAGGCGAGAAGAGATGTGCGAAGAGATGTGCGACAGTCGCCGGCGATGAAGACCGCCGTCGTGCTCGCACTCGTGCTCGCTGCGAGGGTCGCGCACGCCGATGGCGAGGCCGAGAAGCTCTATCAGGAGGGCCAGGCCGCGTATGACGCCAGGGATTACAGCAAGGCGATCGCCGCCTGGACCGAGAGCTACAAGCTCTCCAAGCTCCCCGCGCTGGTGTTCAACCTCGCGCAGGCGCACCGGCTCTCCGGCCACTGCACCAGGGCGGTCGAGGCCTACCAGCGCTTCCTCGTGCTCGACCCCAGCTCCGACGAGCGACCCAGCGCCGAGCAGTTCCTCCGCGAGCTCGAGCCGTGCCCCGCGAAGTACGTCAAGATTGTTCCGGACTACAAGCCGTTCCACTACGAGGATCCCGGCGCCGGCAAGCGTCGCGCCGGCATCATCATCGGCGGCGCCGGCATCGCCGCGTTCGCGACGGGCCTCTACTTCGGGAGCCGCGCGACGTCGCTGGCGAATGACGTCGACGACGCGTGTGCCGCGGGCTGCGAGTGGTCGACCGAGCTCCAGGACAAGGAGTCCTCCGGCAAGCGCGCGCAGACGATCCAGTACGTGCTCTACGCCGTCGGTGCCGCGGGCGTTATCGGTGGCGCCGCGCTGTACTTGTTCAACAGCGACAAGCGAATGGTCTTCGATACGCCGAAGGGTGGTGGCGCGCTCGTCGGGCTTGCGGGTCGCTTCTAGCGCGCGATCAGCGGCGCGAGCCACGCGGGCGTCGAATTCACCGACGCGGCTTCCTCCACCCACTCCGAATCGGTGTAGCGGCGGAAGTTCTTGGTCATCGTCTCGGCGTAGGTCGACACGTAGCCGCGATACGTCTGCGCATGCTTGCCGCCATCGTGCTGCAGCCGCACCACGAACATCCGCGGCGCGCGGGTGCCGACGTGCAGCACGTGACCGACGCGATTGCCCGCTTCGTCGTCGGGCTGGGTGTGCACATCCGCGATCACCGCGTCGTGCGACATGATCTTGCTGCGGTCGTAGAACAGATCCGCGTACCAGCCCGCGGGCTCGCTCGCCGGTCCACCGCAGCCGCCGTTGCGTCCATTGAGCGAGACCATCCGGTTGATGAAGTCGAGATCGGAGCTGCGCAACGGCTCGTTCGCACGCTGGCGCTCGGCGATGCCACCGAGCTTCTCCATCGTCTTCGCCAGGTGATCGAAGTAATCCGCCGTGTGCTTGAGGCTCGGTGTGGTGCCGAGCGCATCGAGGGTCGCCTTGCCGCGCTTCGCGAGCCGCTCCATCGACGCGTAGAACGCGGGATACGGCTCGACGTACGCATCGGGATACTCGCAGAGAATCTCGACGGTGAACGACTGCTTCGCGTAGAGCAGATTGTCGTGGCGGAGCTCCGCCCAGCTCGCGAGTTGCGTCGCCATCATCCGCCGCGCCCATGGCTCGCTGGCAAGTGGCGCCGGCAGCGCTGCATCCGATTTCGGGTCGGGTGACAGCTTCGACAGCGCGTCGAGCCAGCCGTGATAGAGGGTGGCTTCCCACAGCTTCGGATCGCGCTTGGTCTGCGCCGCCTCGTCGAGCGCCTTGCGATACGGCTCGCCATAGCGATCGAGCTCGCGCTTCAACAACGGCTTCGCCGCCGGGTTCTTGAACACCGCATGCGCGACGTCGAGGGGCGACGGCATCAACCGCTTTACAGGCAGGCTGCCGTACACCAGATCGCTGAGCACCTTGCTGTCGGCGACGAACCGCTGCCCCATCGTGATGAACGACAGTGACTGGCCGTCGGCCTTGATCAGCCGCGAGCGGATCTTCTGCTCGGTCGGTCCCTCGAACGCCGCGATCACCTGCGCGTCGGGCGCGGCGGCGTTGTTGCCCAGCGTCGCCATCGCGACGATCAGCCCGTCGATCGACATCGAGTCCTGCGGCCCGACGAACGCGCCGATCGTCTGCTCGAGGAGGTTCCACTTCGTGCGCGGCTCACCGTCGAACAGCTCGGCGAGCAAGCGCGCACCACGCAGCGCCCGCCGGTTGACCTTCCACTCGCTGTTACTCTCACGTTTGTAGGCGATCTCGATCTCGGTCCGCCCGAGCCAGCTCATCGCGCGGAAGTACTGCTGCATCTCGGGATACGTCTCGTAGTGCCCGCGCGGCTTGAACATCGAGAAGTCGACGCTCTTCTTGTCGCCGAACAGCATCAGCTCGTCGGGCTGCTCCGTCTTGCCGGCCTTCACGGCCTTGTCGATCACCGCGAGATCGCCACCCGCGGTCGGCCGCGCGACGTTGTCGTCGAGGAACGACTGTGCGACCGATAGATACACGTCGAGGTCGGCGCGGGTCTCGGGATCCGCCTTGCTCCGGCGCAGCTTGGTCCGCAGCTCCTCGAGCATCGCGCGGAGTGCCGGGATCAGATGCGCGCGCTCGACGTCCTGAAGGATCTGGTCGTAAGAGCTGTGCCACGCATACAGGATCGAATCCGCTGTCACGTAGACCGGCTGGTGCTGCTCGAACAGTGCGGTGTACCCGACGTGAAAGCTGGTGGTCTCGCTGCCGCCGAGGATCGCGAACCCCTGCTTCCCGACCAGCTCCTGCTCCGCGGAGCTCAGCTTGCGCTCGGCAGCCATCTTCGCTTCCTTCGGTACGAAGGTGTTCGGAGCGGCACCGCACGCCGCAGCCACGAGAAGGGCGACGATCCCGATCTGCCTCATGGAGCCATCACACGCCCGAACCTGGGAAAGGCCGCGTGTCCGCCACTGACAGCAGAGCGCGACCTGCTGCGTCAGCGTCACGTCGCAGGACTCAGAACTGCTTGCGAAGCCGCGCCTTGGCGATCGCCGTCGCATCGAACCCGGTCTCGGTGCGGATCTCGTCGAGCATGTCCTGCATGCCGGCCGCCTGGTTCTTGTGCTTCCGATAGAACCGGCCGAGCACGCCATCGAGCACGTCGGCGCCGACCTCGGCCGCGACATCCTTGTAGAAGAACGCGCCCTGCATGTACGGCAGGTTGGTGAACAGCTTGTCCTTGATGATGTCGATCTGGTTGCAGCCCTGCGGCCACGCGGGTGCGCCGCCCTCGGCGATCGCGGCATCGAGCTCGTCCTGATAGTCGCGCCAGATCGCTTCCTCTTGCGACGGATCGGCGAGCGCCAGCGCGCGCGCGGAGAGGTAACTCGTGGTGCCTTCGGAGAGCACGAAATCTTCCCAGCAGCGAATGCGCACGCCATCCCCGAACCAACCGTGCGCGGCCTCGTGTGCGTGTGTCAGCTCGTCATCCATCGCATCGCGCGCGACGTGCCAGTACGGGTGATGCTCCATGCCGCCGAACAAGCCCTCACCCCAGATCACCGACACCGAGCCGACCTCGGTGCCGAACGTGTAGGGGCCGAGCGTCTTCTCGTACCAGTCGAACACCTTGACGAGATGTGCGGTGCCGCGACGCGCGGGCGACTCACCGTTCGGGAGATACGCGGTGAACACCTTGGTGCCGGCGTCAGTGGCGCCGAGATCGATCCGCTTGTACGTGCCGATCGCCCACGCGAGCTGGTACGGCGGTGCGTCGGCGTCGATCGCCTCGGGATAGATCGCCGTTCGGCCGGCGGGAACGTTGGTGAGCGCCAGCGTGAACTTGGTGCCGTCGGCCGGCTTCGAGTGACAGGGGAACAGGTTGCCGCAGAAGTACGGCCAGATCACCGTCGAGCCGCCGGGTAGCAGGCCGTTCGCCATGTCGTGCTGGAGGAACGAGTACGTGATCGTCATCGCACCGCGGACGTTCGAGACGCGCAGCTTGCCACCTGCGATCTTGAACTTGCGGTTGCCGCGGTCGTCGACCACGCCCTCGATTCCGAGGTCACCGATCTCGAGCTCGACGTTGCCGTTGTTCTCGAGCTCGATCGTCGCGATCGCGGTGCGTGCGGTGACATCGACATCGAGGTGGGTCGCGGCGATGTCGACGGCGGCAGCGCCATCGCCCTTACCGTCGAGCCATGCCTGATCGTCGTCGCCGTCCGGACTATCTGGACCACAGCCCACGAGGAGCAAGGCGAGGAGCCAGCGGGCGCGCATGGCGTCCGGTTCAGCAAGTGAAGGGCCAGCCGGCGGACACCGCCGGACATGACATGTCGCGAGGTTGCCGCGGGACGGCTACTCGAGTGGCCGGCTGGCGTCGCGCGGGGTCTCCCGAGCTCGCTGCTTGATGCGCATCGCGTGGTCGTACTCGGTGAGCGCGGCCTGCGCGCGCTCGTCGACAGTGCGCCACGCAAGGGCGAGATCCCGCTCCGAGATCGGCACGGGATCGCGCTCGACCTCGCCGAGGATCTCGTCGGCGACCGCGACGACACCGTCGAACGCCTGGGCGATCAGCGCGGCGTACTCGATCGCGTAATCGCCCCAGCGCGGCGTGGTCTCGATCGTGACGACGCCCGCGAGCTCGCGCAGGAAGCGCAGCGTGCGCGCGTCTTGATCCCACAGGCTCAGCTCGCCCGGTGGATCGACGATCACGTTGGCGATCGGACACGTCGCACCGGTCAGCCTCCCTGGCGACCTCCGACACGCGATCACGATCGACAGCGTCATGGTCGCGACGTACCACGGCTTGCGATCGCGTGGAGGCCTTAAATCGTGACCCGGCCTTGCCGCAGCCGCTACCGTCAGAGATCCGCGGCCCACAGCTCCATGTGCGGCCCAGGCTTGCATGAAATTGCGGTGCGATTGGTTCGTGAAGGCGTCCCTCGCCAGCGAGCTACTTCGGAGCAGCGACCGGCAAGTCCGCCGCGCCGATGCCCATCGCGGCATAGCCCTTGTCGACATACACCGTCGAGCCGGTGATCCCGCTCGCGAGCGGGCTGCACAGGAACGCTGCGGTCGCGCCGACTTCTTCCGCGGTGAGCTTGGCGGTCAGCGGCGAATTCTTCGACGTGTACTCGATCATCTGATCGATGAAGCCGATCGCACTCGCCGCGCGCGACGCGAACGCACCCGCCGAGATCACGTTGACGCGATGACCCCACTTGCGACCCGCCTCGTACGCGAGCAGGCGGGTGTCGCTCTCGAGCGCGGCCTTCGCCGACGACATGCCGCCGCCGTAGCCGGGCACCGCGCGCGTCGCGGCCATGTACGACAGCGAGATGAACGCACCGGGCGCGCGCATCACTGGACCGAGCTGCGCGATCAGCGAGACGTTCGAGTACGCCGACGCGGAGACCGCGGACAGGTAGCCCTTGCGCGAGGTCTCGAGCAGCGGCTTCTTCACCTCGGAGCCGTTCGCGAGGCTGTGCACCACGATGTCGACGCCACCATCGGCGGCGATCGCGGCGGCGAGGCCCCCGATCGTGAAGTCACCGAGGTCGCGATAGCGACGGCTCTCGCGCAGCTCGGCCGGGACGTCTTCGAGCCGATCGTATTCGGCATCGAGCGGATAGATCTTCGCGAAGGCGAGCTTGCTGCCATCGGGCATCGCGAGCGACGCGTCGAACTTGCCGCGCTCGAGCATGGTCTTGAAGATGCCGAGCGCGGGCGGCCAGGTCGCGACCGAAACCTTCGCGCCAGCCATGGCGAGGTGCTTGGCGATCGCGAATCCGAAGCCGCCATCATCGGCAACCCCGGCGACCAGCGCGGATTTTCCCGTGAGATCGATCTGTAACATGGGGCGTTTCATGGCGTGAATCCCCAGGAGGATCAAGGGCTTTAGCAAGGTGATGCCCGGGGCGGTTCGCAGTCGGTCGACTGATGCCAGGGCACGCGACGGCGATCTGGCCTCCATCGTCCGTACACTTACGCTGTCGATGCGCGCCTTCATCGTTGCTTCACTCCTGGTCCTCCCTGTGTCCGCCACCGCAGAGACCAAGACCGAAACCTCCAAGAAGTTCCCGAAGCTCGGCGTCTACAAGAACACGGTCAAGAACAAGGGAGCGATCGGCGCCTTCACCACGGTGTCGCACGTCCTCTACCTCAACGACTGCAAGCCGAACGGCTGCATCGTCAGACCCGGACAGGACAACTCGCGGACCAACACGTCGAGCATCGCGCAGTCGCAGCGCACGCTCGCGGCGTTCCCGTACAGCTACTGGAACCAGCTCGTCGCGTGCGTCGAGGATACGTTCGCGCCGTTCGACATCCAGATCACCACGCAGGACCCCGGCAACTCGCCGCACTTCGAGGTCATGGTCGGCGGCACGGCCGTCGCGCTCGACCCGAGCTTGCAAGGTGCCGGTGGCGTCGCGCCGTTCATCGATTGCAGCACGACCGAAGACAACGTGATCAGCTTCGTGTTCGCGCAGGAGGTCGACAACCTCAACTTCCTGTGCGGCGCGATCGCGCAAGAGGCCGCGCATGTGTGGGGCCTCGACCACGAGCTCGACGCTGACGACCCGATGACATACCTCGAGCTCGGCTCGCGCAAGTCGTTCCAGAACACCGCCGCGCAGTGCGGTGAGGATTCGCCCCGCGCGTGCGAGTGTGGCGGCTCGACGCAGAACAGCGTGCAGTTCCTGGCCTCGACGTTCGACAACAGCAACCTGCAGCCGGCGACCGCGTCGATCAGCGAGCCACGCGACGGTCAGTACGTCAGGCCGGGCTTCCCGGTCCGCGCCGCGCTCGAGTCGCAACTCCAGTTCAAGACCGGTCAGCTCCTGGTCGACGGGCAGCCCGTCGCATCGCTGAGCAGTGGCGAGGTCGCGGTCAGCGCGCCGGCGTCGATCGCTGGTGGCAACCGTACGATCGCCGTCTCGCTCACCGATACCGGTAGCCGCACCGCGATGGACTCGGTGACGGTGACCGTGCTCGGCCCATGCGCCGCCGGCTGCGCCACCGGCCTGGTCTGCCTCGACGGGCTCTGCATGCCCGGCGCGAACGTCGATGGTGGGCTCGGCGCCAACTGCACCGAGAACCTCCAGTGCATCACCGGCACCTGCGCGTCGGACGGCACCACGAAGCTATGCACTGGCAGCTGCGATGCGAACAACGCCTGCCCGTCGGGCTTCGAGTGCCTCGGCGAGGGCGAAAGCGCGATCTGCTGGCCCGGTAGCGACGGTGGCGGTTGCTCGACGGGTAACCCCGCGGGCTTCCTCGTGGTCGGCCTCGGGCTCGGCCTCGCGATGTTGCGCCGTCGTCGTAGCTGACCGATTGTCCTCGCACGTGAGTCTCAAAGCCAGCGTGATGCGCGGTCTCGCGCGCGTCGCACTCACGCGTTTGCCGGCGCGATGGATCGGACGTGGGCGGCGCGATGGGGCCGATCGCGAGCTCGATCCGCAGATCGCGGCAGTGCTCGAGCTGCAGCGCCTGTTGAAGCTACCGGCGCTCGATTCGATGGAGCCCGTGGCGGCGCGGCGATTCGCCGAGGCCGGGCTGTCGCCGCTCGACGTCACACCCGAGCCAATGGTCGAGGTGATCGAGACCGCCGCCGGCACGGTCCCGATCCGGATCTTCGTCCCGCACGACGCGGGCGACGACTGGATCGTCTACTTCCACGGCGGTGGTGGCGTGATCGGATCGATCCGTGCGTCGGAGCCGATCGCGCGCCTGCTCGCGGCGCAGACGCGCTGCCGGGTCGCGTCAGTCGAGTACCGGCTCGGCCCCGAGCACAAGCATCCGGCGGCGATCGAGGATGCCATCGCGGCCTATGAAGAGATTCGCAAGCGTGCGCGGGGCCGCGTCGCGGTCGCGGGAGACAGCTTCGGTGGCTATCTGAGCGCGCACGTCACGCGGACCGCGAAGCCGCGCCCGGATCTCCAGGTGCTGATCTATCCGATGACCGATCCGACGATGTCGTCCCCGTCGCTCGATCGCCACGCGGACGGCAATCTGCTGACCCGCTCGATGATCCACTGGTTCCGCAGCCACTACTTCCACGCCGACGACGATCGCCGCGCCGCCGCGCCGTTGTTCTGGAACCAGCTCCGCGGCACGCCCCCCACGATCATCGTCACCGCCGGCTACGACCCGCTGGTCGACGAGGGCGATGCGTTCGCCGCGGCGCTGTCCTCGGCCGGCGTCTCCGTGGTCCATCACCGCTACCCCGCGTTGATCCACGGGTTCCTCAGCCTCGCCGGTGGCGTCGTCGCGGCGCGGGCGGCGATCGACGAGCTCTGCCGGGACATCGTCGCCGAGCTGCGCTGATCACAAAGTTGGCCATTCGAAAGCGGGTGATACGATCACCCAGATGGCTGCGGTCCTCATCGCACTGGCTGACATCGGCCTGGCGATGCCGCTCGAGGAGCAGCTGAACGCGGCAGGCGTGGTCGCGACGTGGGACGCGATGCAGGCCGACGGACCGCGGGGCGCGACCGATGCGATGGTCGTGCTGGTCGACGCCGATCATCTCCGCGAGCGCCTCACCGAGGTCACCGCACGCTGGCGCGATCAACCATCGGTGCCAGGCGTGGTCGCGATCGGTGGTTCGACGATCGCGCGCGACCAGGCGCCCCGCGCCCGCGTGACGCTGCTGTCGTCGAGTGCGCGCTGCGAGACCATCCTGTCCGCGATCAAGGAAGCGGCGAAGCTGCGGTTCGCCTCGGGGATGCGCTGGCCGGTGCTGCGCGCCGCCGTCGGGTTGCCGCCGATCGCCGAAGATCGTCGTCACTGGCAACCGACGCTCGCGGCCGCACGTGCCGTCGATATCGAGATCCCGCGGTCCACGCTGCGCTGGCATGCGAGCCACTACGTGACGCCGACGCAGAAGCTCGACGAGTTGCGCGAGGATCGCGTGCTCACCGTCCCCGAGCTCGAGGCCTCGAAGGTGATCGACGGCACCCGCACCGTGCAGACGCATGTCAGGGGCGGCCCGCTCGATCCGCTGCAGACCGCACGCTTGCTGTGGGCGCTCGGCTCGATCGGCGCGCTCGACTTCACCGCCGAGGTCCGCGATGTCGCGACCGGGCATCGCCGCTTGTTGTCAGACTTTCGCGATCACCTGCGCGCACGCGTCCAGCGGCTCTCGAACAGCACGTTCTACGACGTCCTCGAGCTGTCGCCGCGCGCCGAGTACGAGCACATCGAGGCCGCCTACGAGGGCGTCGCGAGCCGGTACTCGCCGACGCTGCTCGACGCTCACGACCTCTCGGATCTTCAGCACCACATCAAGCCGATGTGGGAGCTGGTCGAGAAAGCGCGCTCGGTGCTCGTCGATCACGCGGCGCGCGGACGCTATCACGACTGGCTGCGCAGCAAGCTTGGCACGATCCACACGGTGTGGGCGATCGATCCGAAGCTGGCCGAAGCGGCCGAGGCCGCGGCGTCGCGCGGGCAGCGCGCGCTCGGTGATGGTGATGTACACAAGGCGATGAGTGACCTCGCCGTCGCGTGCCGTCACTTCCCCGGTCAGCCCGAGTACGAGGCGAGCTTCGCGTGGGCGCGCTATCGCGTGCAGGTGGCTTCGGGGCGCGATCGCGTCGAGGGTGCACTCGCCGAGCGCAAGCAGCTCGAGGCGCTGCTGCTCGGGTGCCGGCCGTGGCCCAAAGCGCTGGTCCCACTCGCGCTGCTCTGCGCGGCCACGAACGACGCTGATGCTGCGCGCTGGCACCTGCACACCGCGCTCACGATCGACCCCACGATCCCTGCGGCATCGCAGCTCGCGCAGCGCCTCGGCATGCGTCGCTACTGAGCCGGCCCGGCGTGTGGGCTCGCCGCCGGCGCGTTTGCGCGCCATGCTGTCGAGGTGACCGCCCGCATCGTGATGTATACGACGTCGTCCTGCGGCTACTGCGAACGAGCTCGCCGCCTGCTGCGTACGCGTGGAATTCCGTTCGACGACATCGACGTCTCGCGTGATCCGGCGACGCGCCGGCGCGTGATGACGGAGACCGGTCACCGCACGGTGCCCGTGGTCCTGCTCGATGGTCGGTTGATCGGCGGCTCGGACGAGCTGGTCGAGCTGGATGAAGCCGGTGGTCTCGACACGTTACGTCCCGTCACACCAACCCGCTGAAAGCGGTGCGCGGTTATAGTTCACGAGGTGCGCGACATCGAGGACCGGCTCCACGCCGCACGGCCCGGCACGATCGAGGCCGAGCTGGTCGCGATCGCGCTCGAAGCCACCGGCGCGGAGCACGGCGCGCTGTTCGTCTGGGACAAGGAAGCCGGCGGCCTCGCACTCGTTCACCACGTCGTCAACGGCGTGACGGTGACGTTGCCGCGCGTGGTCAAGAAGGACGACGAGACAACGGCCGGCATCGCGCTGCACGTCTTCGAGAGCGGCGAGCCATACCTGTGCCCGGAGACCTCGAGAGACTCGCGCTATACGCGCTACCTGATCGACGTCGGTGCGATCGCGGCGGCACCTCTCCGCTATCAGAAGCGTGCGATCGGCGTGCTGACCGTGTCCTCGCTCAAGCCGCGCGGTCTCGACGACAAGGCGCTGCGGGCGCTGACCTCGATCGCGGACGTCTCGGCGCCACTGCTCCGGCGCGCGCAGGTCGACAAGCTGTCGCGTGCGGCGACCGGCCGGCCGCTGATGATCAAGGGCCTGTCACCGGCGTGGCACGAGGTGGAGCGCAAGCTCGAGCTGGCGGCGCCGACCAACGCCCCGATCCTGATCCGCGGCGAGAGCGGCACCGGCAAGGATCTGGTCGCGCGCGCGATCCACTGGAACAGCCGGCGCGCCGAGAAGCCGTACGTGGTCGTCAACTGCGCGGCGATTCCGGAGACGCTGCTCGAGTCGATCCTGTTCGGGCACGTCAAGGGCGCGTTCACCGGTGCGGCGTTCCACAAGGTCGGCGAGTTCCAGAAGGCGAATGGGGGCACGCTGTTCCTCGACGAGGTCGGTGAGCTACCGGTGATGCTGCAGGCGAAGGTGCTGCGCGCCGTCGAGCAAGGCGAGGTGCAGCCGCTCGGCAGCAACGATCCGCCGGATCGCGTCGACGTGCGGTTGATCTGCGCGACCAATCGCGACCTCGAGGGGATGGCGAAGACGGGCGCGTTTCGCGACGACCTGTTCTACCGGCTCAGCGTGATGACGCTCGAGCTGCCGCCGCTGCGCTCGTACAAGGACAACCTCGAGACGCTCGCGAACGTGTTCCTCGAGCAGTCATCGAGCGCCCACGGCAAGGTCGCGCCGAAGCTCGGCACGACGGTGCTCGCGCGACTCTCGGCGTACGACTTCCCGGGCAACATGCGCGAGCTCAAGAACACGATCGAGCACGCGGTGATCCTGTGCACCGGCGACGAGCTCCAGCCCGAGGATCTGCCGAAGCCGCTGCAGCACGCGACGACAACGCACACCAGGCCGGTGAAGGAGAAGCATCAGACGCTGGCGGCGGCACGCGAGCTCTGGCTCGAGCCGCTCGAGCGGCAATACCTCACCGATCTCCTCGCGAAGCACGGCGGCAGCGTCAAGGTCGCCGCACGCGCGGCGGGCATCAACACCGTGACGCTGTATCGGTTGCTCAAGCGACGTGGCTTGCAGCTCGGACGCACCTTGCGCGCGCAAGACTGACAACGCTGAGGCATCGCGCGGGTCACGCACGCGAGCTCGCGTCGTGGCAGCGAGGTCATGATTCCCGCCGAGTCGTGGTCGCAGACCGAGTCGAGAACCAGATAGCTGACTCGGCAGTGGTGGAGCACGTGCGTGCGCGACCGACGAGGAGTGCCCACCGGACTTCCAGTGCGAGATCGATCGTTGTGCCCGCAAGACCTGCATCGACGATCTCGACTGCGACGGGTTTTGCGTGCTCGGTGCTTGCTTCACCGGCGCCCTCGGCGAGTGTCGGCTGTACCGTGAGTCCAACTTCGCCATGAGCTCGACAAAGTTCCGGAGCGCATGAAACGAGAAGTAGGTGCTACGATCCTGACGTGGCGACGCCTGCCAAGCCCGATCCGCGTCAAGTGCTCTACGACGCGTACCTCGAGGTACCCGACATCCAGCGTGCCGAGATTATCGACGGCACGCTGTACATCTCCCCACGTCCGGCTCCGCGCCACGCCAACACCACCACGGTGCTCGGCGGCGAGCTCAACGGGGCCTTCCAGCGCGGGCGCGGTGGGCCGGGTGGGTGGTGGATTCTGTTCGAGCCGGAGCTCCAGCTCGTCGCTCTCGAGCCGATGGCGCCGGATCTCGCGGGCTGGCGCGTCGAGCGGATGCCCGCGCTTCCCGAGACCGCTTACTTCACGCTCGCGCCGGACTGGATCTGCGAGGTCCTGTCGAAGTCGACGGCGAAGATCGATCGAGACAAGAAGCTTCCGATCTACGCCGCACACGGCGTCGCCCACGTCTGGCTGATCGACCCGATCGACAAGACGCTCGAGGTCCATGCGCTGATCGACCGCAAGGTGCGGCTGTACGAAGGCGAGGTTCGCGTTCGCGCGGATCCGTTCTCGGCGATCGAGCTCGATCTTGCGGCGCTGTGGTCTCCACCCGCGCGTTCAGGCTAACGATCCGAGGCGGATGCGATTCCGAGCCCGAGCGCTCGTCTTCGAGCGTGGCACGAGACTGGAACAACCTGTGCGCTGGCGCGGCATCGACGACATCGACGACATCGACGACATCGATGAAGCCGCTCCCGATGCGACCATCACCGGCTGCCGGTGACGCCAGCCACGGCCCACGTCTCGCCGCGATACGCGAGATAGGTCCCGGCGGCCTTGACCACGAACGAGATCGGGAAGCTCAGCCAGACGCCGAATTCGTCGAGCCCGAACGTGAAGCCGAGCAGCGCGGCGGACGGAATCTGGATCAGCAGCGTGACCCAGATATTGATCCGTAGGCTAGTCCTCGTGGCGCCGGCGCCTTGCAGCATGCCGATCAACGCGATGTTGATCGCGGCCGGGAGCATCGCGAGCCCGAGCAGGCGCATCCACTCGACGGCGTAGACCTCGAGCTGCGTGCCTTCCTTGACGTCGAAGATGCCCACCAGCGTGTGCGCCGCGATCACGATGATCAGCGCGAGCGTCCACATCAACGCGCAGCACAACAGCATCGACGAGCGCGTCACCGAGCGGGCCTTCGCGATATCGCCCGCACCGAGCGCCTGACCTACGAGCGCACCGGTAGCCTGCGCGATGCCGAGACCGGGTACGAACGCGAGCGCCTGCACGCGCAGTCCGAGGCCGTGCGCGGCGACCAAGATGCCGTCGATCCGGCCGAGCATCGTCAACACGGTGAGGAAGCCGGCGTTGAGCACGAGCATGTCGACGGCGGCGGGCCAGCCGATCTTGAACATGTCGCTCGCGAGCTGGCGATCGACGGCGCGCGGCATCAGCGACAGCTTGATGCCGGGGATCGTGCCGCGGCGGAGCACGAGGATCAGGATCACGACGTTGAGGAACTGCGCGACGATCGTGCCGATCGCGGAGCCGGTGACCCCGAGCGACGGCATCCCGAGGTTGCCGAGCACGAGGCCATAGTTGAGGACGCCGTTGACGATGTTCGCGACGATCGCGCAGACGAACGGGATCCACGTGTTGCCGACGCCGCGCAGGACACCTGCGTAGAGCAGACCGAGATAGCAGAACGGCGTCCCGAGCATCAGCGGGCGCAGGTACTCGGCACCGAGGGCCGCGACCTCTGGCCTGGCTCCGAGTCCGCGGAGCAGCAGCTCCGAGAAGATCGCGCCGAGGATCCCGAAGACGATGCCGACGATCACGGTGAGCTGCGAGGCCTGCGCGAGGAGCTGGTTGACACGCTCCATCGACTTCGCGCCGTACGCGCGCGCGACCAGCGCGACCGTGCCGACCATCAGGCCGAGCATCGCGGTCATCAACAGGAAGATGATCTGGACCGCGAACCCGAGCGCCTCGAGCGCCTGCTCGGAGTTGGGCAGCCGGCCGCATAGCGCCGAGTCGACTGCGAGCATCAACACCGTGAGGACGTTGATGCCGATGATCGGGAGAGCGAGCGAGAACAGCTGGCGCGGAACGCTGCGGGCTTCCGCAGGAGGAACTACCGACAAGGCCGGCTAGCTTACGCTCGATCATCTCGAGCGGAGAACGGCTGAACGGTCAGGTCGCGTGGTCCGAACCGTCCGAAACCGACGGCGGGGCGGTCCCCCCTCGGACCGCCCCGTCGCAGATCGCTTGTCGTTGGTCGTTACAGGACTCGACGACTCAGAGAACCGTGATGGTCTTGAGCAGGCTCTGGAGCGACGTCATGGCGCTCGTCGCCGCCGACTTCGTCGAGTACTGCTGGCTGGTGCCGATGACCTCGCCGTTCGCCGCCTTGACGGTGAAGTAGAAGCTGCCCGACACGCTGGTCTTCAGCGTGTACGCCGCGGCGTTCTGACCTTCGGTCTGCACGGCCATCGCGCCGTTGAACGCCGCCGCTTCGGTCGTGTAGTGCTCCGACGAGAGGATGATCTTGCCGTTCTTCGCGTAGACGTTGAACCGGAACTGGCCGCTCGCGCCGACCAGCACCTCGGTGCGTGCGCCGGTCGCCGACTCGCGCTTGTCGAGGAGCGAGGTCACCGCGTTCACGCAGGACTTCACCGCGCGGGTCGCGCTCGACTTCGTCGCGTAGGTCTCGGAGAACGAGATCACCGCGCCATTCGCCGCCTTGAGGTTGATGTTGAAGCCGTTCGCCGCCGGCTTGACGACGTACTGCGCCGGGTCGACACCGTTCTCGAGCACCGAGAGCGCGCCGTTGATCGCGCCGGTGCGCGCCTGGTAGGCCTCCGACGACAGCAGGATCGCGCCGTTGCCGCTCTTCAAATTGAAGTGCCACTGACCATCGGTCGCGGCGAAGAACGAGAGCTTGCCGGCAGCCGCTGCCTCGTCATCCGTCTCCGAGACCTCGTCGCCTTGATCTCCGGTGGCGCAAGCTTGGGTGGCGAACGAGAGTGCGAGGGTGGTGAGAAGCGAGGTGGCGATCCGCATGATGACCAGATGAATTACAAGCGGCGCGCCAGGTCTTTAATCGCGCAACTTATTTGAATCGTTCAGGTGGCTAGAAAATTCGCCATCCTGTTCACGCAATAATAATTGCATCCACGCAACTACAATTGCTATGCATTATACTTCGGGCCGAAACGCACTCGGGGCAGCCAACTTCCGGTGACCGCCCCGCCCCACGTACGTCGAGCTCATTCAGCTCAGCTCAGCAGCCCAGCTCAGCTCAGCTCAGCAGTTGCACCACTCGCCTCAGTCGTATCGGAGACCCTCGGCCGGGCGCAGCGACGATGCGCCGAGCGCGGGGAACAGCGTGACCAGCACGCTGACCGCCATCGTGATGCCGGAGACCAGCACGACCTCGAACCAGCGGACCTCGATCGGCAGCTTGTCGATCAGATAGACCTTGGGATCGAGGTGGTAGCCGTACGAGCTGACCACGTAGCAGATCGCCAGGCCGAGCGCGACGCCGATCGTCATCCCGATACTGCCGATCACGACCCCGACGATCTGGAACGTCCACGCGACGCTCGCCGAGGTGGCGCCCATCGACTTGAGGATCGCGATCTCGCGCGTCTTGTCGGCCACCATCATGATCAGCGCCGACACCATGTTCACGGCGGCGACCAGGATGATCAGCGTCAGGATGACCACCAGCGCGAACTTCTGGAGGTTGAGCGCGGTGAACAGGTTGTGGTTGAGATCGTACCAGTCCTGCACCTGATACGGCGGACCACCGAGCTGCTTCTCGAGCTTCTCGGCGATCTCCTCGGCGCGATCGACGTCCTTGACCTTGAGCTCGACGCCCATCACCTGATCGCCACGACCGACGAGATCCTGGGTGTCCTGAAGCGCCGTGTACATCAGGCGGCGGTCGTACTCGTCGAAGCCGCTGTAGAAGATGCCGCTGACCCGAAATCGCCGCGTGCGCGGTGCGCTCGACTTGGCGCGGAACGTATCGAAGTCGATGTTCGACAGCGGCACCACGACGGTGACGTCATCGCCGATCTTCGCCTTGAGCTTGTGAGCGAGCTCCTTGCCCATGATGATCGGCGGCAGGATGCCGGGCGGGCGCTGCGCCGCGTTGGCGAGCGACTCGACCGAGCCGCAGCTGGCCATCAGCTTGGCCTCTTTCTCGTCGCACTTGACCATGTGCTGCTCGAGATCGAGCACACCGCGCACCAGCGTCGGGTCGATGCCCTTGATCGCGACGCCCGACAGCTCGCCCTTGCCGCGCGTCACCAGCATCTCGGCGAAGATGAACGGTTGCACCGCGAGGACGCCGGAGTCGATCTCCTGCGCGGTCTTCATGACGTCGCGATACTCCGCGAATGTGGCCTGGCTCTTCAGCACGATCACGTGCGCGTTGACGCCGAGCACCTTGTCGCGAAACTCCTTCTGAAATCCAGTGGTCACCGCGAGGACGATCGTGAGCGCCGCGACACCGAGCGCCACGCCGAGGATCGACAAGGTGGTGAACACGGTGAACACCGACAGCAGGACGAACACCGCGGTCGCGATCAAGCCGAGCACGAACATCAGCACGCCGATCGGGTTGCCGCTCGACATCATCAGGATCGCGAGGCCGATCGCCGAGACCACCGCCGAGCCGCCGGCGAGGATGAAAAGGAAACGATCCTTCTGCCCGCCGTAGAGGTAGCGCCAACCGATCTTCGCTTCGAATCGCACGAGTCGCGTCAGCTTGCCGTGTCGGTCGCGCCCACGCCAGCGCGCTCGCGATTTTCTCGACGGACTTCACGTTCCCAGACCACCGGGAATATCACCTAGACACGCCCGGTTTCGACGCGTTCAGGATCGCAGGTCGGTTGGCAACCGCCCTCCTCCTCGGGCATGGTGACTGCACTTCTGCCGCCCATGCGATCGATCGTTCCACTCCTTCTGCTCACCGGCATGGCCGCGGCGGACCCGTTGCAACCGGTGCCGAGCTTCGGCCCCAACCCAGGCGCGCTCGCGATGTTCGAGTACGTGCCGGCGACTCTCGGTGCGAACCGGCCGCTCGTCGTCGCGTTGCACGGTTGCACGCAGCAGGCGACCGGCTACCTGCCCGCGGGCTGGGACGCGCTGGCGGATCAATACGACTTCGCCGTGATCTATCCCGAGCAGCAGACCGCGAACAATGCGTCGCGCTGCTTCAACTGGGCCGGCGAGTTCGGTGACCCGGCGAATCTCGTCAGGAATCAGGGAGAGAACGCGTCGATCATGTCGATGATCGACAGCGCGATCGAGCGTCACGGCCTCGATCCCACGCGTGTCTTCATCACCGGGCTCTCCGCGGGTGGTGCGTTCACGTCGGTGATGATGGCGACCTGGCCGGAGCGCTTCGCCGCCGGTGCGATCTTCGCCGGTACGCCGTATCGCTGCGCGACCTCGCTGACCGACGCGTTCACGTGCACCAGCCCCGGCATCGAGAAGTCGGCCGACGCCTGGGGCGACCTCGTGCGCGATGCCGCGGATGGCCCGTGGCCGCGCGTCCAGATCTGGCAAGGGGCGAGCGACACGACGGTCGCGCCGCGCAACGCGACTGAGCTCGTCAAACAGTGGACCGATGTCCATGGCATCGCCGTGGACATCGGCACGACCGAGACCGAGGGCAAGGCGACGCGCGACGAGTATCGCGATGGCGCCCGCGTGATCGTCGAGCGCTACACGATCGCGGGGATGGGTCACGCGGTGCCGATCGGCGGTGCCGATTGCGTCTCGACCGCGGGTGTTTACTTCTCCGATCAGGGCATCTGCTCGACGGATCGCGCCGCCGTGTTCTTCGGTCTCACCGAGGAAGCTGGTGGCGGTGGTGGCGGTGGCGGTGGTGGTGGCGGTTCGTCGGGCGGTGACGAGAAGGAAGCTCCGACCGGTGGCTGCTCGACGGGTGGTGGTGCGGGGTTGGCGATCGCGGTCGTCTTGCTCGCGCTACGCCGCCGTCGCTGAGGGATCCAGCCCATGATCGAGGCCGCGCCTGTTGGCTCGATCCAACAAGTTCGGCACCCGCTACGCGGCGCTCGGGTTCAGCGACAAGCCGAAGCTCGAGCTCGACGACGGCGCGATGTGGCCCACCTGTGTACGCGATCACCAAGCTCGACGACGTCAAAATCATCGCGCTCGTGAAGAAGCCGGTTGGCTGAACAGCGCTACGCTGTCCACGATGGAGCCAGCGTTCCTCGAATTCATCCTGTCGCGTCGCAGCGCGGCCGCGCTCGGTGATCCGGGTCCTTCCGACGCCGATCTCGCACGCATCCTCACCGCCGCCGGCACGGTCCCCGATCACGGGCAGCTGCGACCGTTCCGGTTCGCCGTCGTCTCGGGCGAGGGGCGCACCAAGTTCGGCAACGCGCTCGCCGATGCCGCCGCGGAGCGCAAGCCGGGGTTACCCGAGACCGCCCTCGACGCGATGCGCGCGAAGGCGATGCGCTCGCCGACCAGCGTCGTCGTGATCTCGTCCCCCAAGCCCGGCAAGATCGAGCCGTGGGAGCAGATCGCCGCGGCCGCGTGTACCGGCTACGCGATCGTGCTCGCAGCGCACGCGCTCGGCATCGGCGCGGCCTGGAAGAGCGTCCCGTTCACCCGCGGCAAGGGCCTCACCGAGCTGTTCGGGCTTGGTCCCACCGAGGAGACGCTCGGCTGGATCCACCTCGGCACCTCGATCAAGCCGGTGACGACTCCGCGGGCACCGCTCGATCTCGCGGCGATCACCACGGTCATCGATGGTGCGGAGCCACGCCCGTTCCAGCCGGACCGAACCTGATTCGCGTGCTCCTGGCGCGAAACCCCGCTTCCAACCCGCTTGAAGCCCTACTGAAGTGGCTCGAATCTTCGAAAGTCGTCACTTCGAGGTCGACATTCGGCCGAGTTTGGGGGAAACAGTGCGTCCTGACGCACGCCTTGTGGTCAGGGCTAAGAGGAGAGAACGATGGCTGAAGGTACGATCAAGCGACTCACCGACAAGGGTTTTGGATTCATTGCGAACGGTTCGGGAACGGACCTGTTCTTCCACATGTCGGCCGTCGAAGGCGTTCGATTTGAGGAGCTTCGTGAGGGACAGAAGGTCTCTTACAATGAGGGCCGCGGTCCGAAGGGCGCCCGCGCCGAGAACGTTCGCGTTCTCTAATCACTAACCAAACAACCAACCCAAGAAGCCGGCATTCGTGTCGGCTTTTTGCATTCCGGACCCCCGAAAATAGAAACCGCGACCCGATCTCATCGGGCCGCGGTTTGGATCAGGACAGCAGGTCGCGGGGTGCGATGCGGAACATCAGCTCCGGAACGCGCTTCCGCGTGATCTCGGCCGCCACTTCCGCGCGCAACGCGGCGTTGAGTCCACGCAGGGCATCCTGCGCGGCATCGACGTCGACGTCGTCACGAGTGGGAACCAAGGTCACGAGGACACATCCCGAGCCCGATACCGGCATCACCGATGCGAGCACCAGCTGGGCGATCATCGGATCGTCCAGCTCGGCGAGCGCATAGGCCAGGGCATCGAACACCTGTCGACACAGCTGCAGATCCTTGTGGCGGCGGTGGCCACCACGGTCTTGCGAGTTCATGTTGCTCCAGAGGCACGGCGAGACAACGCCTCCACGTTGGGAAGCGGATCTCGCGACTAGGTCAGCGAGGAAGATTCGTGCGTCCGCGCCAGAGCGACTACGCGCTCAGGCGCGGTGGAGATGAAGAAGCGACATGACCAACCTCTGCGGTAAACTGGGGCCGTACTCTGACCACGAAGTGGTGCCCGCGCAAGCAGAGACCTACAACGCGAGTTGTTCCGAGGCTCTGCATCACGGTGTTCGCGCAGCAGATCAGTGGCGAGGCGATGACCACTGGCAGTCGATGGTGTTCGTGACCGCGCCTGATCCTCGATGGACGGTAGAGTCCCGCCGGGGTTGTAGTGCAGTGGTCGTCACGCCGCCTTGTCCGGGCGGAGGACATCGGTTCGAATCCGATCTGCCCCACACGGAGGAGGTAATATCGCCTTCGCCCCTCCGTGCTCGACCCACTTCACGATGCTCTCGTCGCCGGTGACTGGCCGCTCGCGCTGGAACGCGCGCTCGAGGTCTGGCGAGACACGCGCGATCCCGAGCTCGCCGATCTGATCGATCGGATCACCGAGCGTTGCACGCTACCGTCGCCTCCCGACGACAAACCCGCCGAGCAGCAGCGGTGGTTCCTCGAGCGCGGCATCGTCGAAGGCCCCGACCCGGTGACCACGGCCGGCTTGCTCGCGATCCTCATCGAGCGCGCAGACTATCTCGACGGCAAGATCGAAGACGTGCGGGCTCGCTGGCGTACCGCACCCCGGACGCCGCTCAACCAGCACCTCGCCACGAGCAATCGATGGCCGAGCAACTTCCAGGAGCGGGTCGGCGTGGTGCTCCAATGGCCGCCCGATCCACGCGTCGCGATCAAGCTCGTCCACGCCCTGCGCGCGCCGCACGCTCCGCACGCACACGGCATCCCGGAGATGTACGACGCGCTCGGCGACCGCATTGGCGAGATCAACGACGTCCGCGTTCGCGAGCTACTCGGCGTGATGGCGGCCGAGCCGCGCGGCGCCAACACGATCGTGCGCGCGCTCCAGACCGCGTTCGCGAATCGCGCGCTGACCAGGCTCGCCACCGAGAAGCCGCCGCGCCCGATCGGTGCGGAGCTCGCCGCCTGCGTGGCACTGCTGCCCATCTCGTCGGGCATCCCGTTGCCGCCGCCGCGCCGCGAGCTCGATCAGCTGTGGCACGAGGTCGCCGCGAATCCCGACGACGTCGGTGTCCGCTCGGTGCTCGGCGATGCGCTCGTCGAGGCCGGCGACCTGCGCGGCGACATCATCGTCCTGCAGTGCAACGTGCGCGTCGAGAATCGACCGCTGCGCAGCGCCAATCGCAAGGACTACGACGGTCGCATCAAGAC
>Ga0105049_10000756_pt1 | contig 36398 bp, 35 predicted proteins | sample MAT06_FD_78087 | JGI IMG/M metagenome (GOLD analysis project Ga0105049, IMG submission 78087) | Freshwater microbial communities from Lake Fryxell liftoff mats and glacier meltwater in Antarctica - MAT-06 | ecosystem: Environmental > Aquatic > Freshwater > Ice > Liftoff microbial mat | place...
GACGCGGCGAAAGCAAAGACCGACGCCGACGCTGCTAAAGCAAAGGCCGGTGCCGACGCCGACGCGAAGGCCAAGGCCGACGCCGACGCTGCTAAAGCAAAGGCCGGTGCCGACGCCGACGCGAAGGCCAAGGCCGACGCCGACGCGAAGGCCAAGGCCGATGCCGACACGAAGGCCGAGGCCGGACCCGCAAGGCCCGCCGGCGTCACCGACGCGTTCTGGGAAATGTTCGGATCCAAGGTCCCGGTGGCGGACGCCAGCAAGGCCGACGAGATCGTCGGCGGCATCAAGGGCATCGGGCCCAAGACCGGCCAGCGCCTAAACGAGCTCGGCATCTACACGTATGCGCAGATCGCGGCCTTCGATGCCGAGATCACGGCCAAGGTCGCGGCCGCGGTCGGCGCCATTCCGGCCAAGGTCGCCAAAGAAGACTGGGCCGGCCAGGCGAAGAAGAAGCTCGGAGAAGCGACTTGAGCGACGCCGTACAAGCGAAGATCGCGCGCTTCCAGGGTCTCAAGGCGAAGATGCCGCAGTCGGAGCTGCCGCGCTGGACGCTCGCGCAGGCCTACGAAGAGGCGGGGCAGACCCTCGACGCCTTCCGGGAGTACGGCGAGCTGGTCACCATCAAGCCCGACTATTGCCTTGCCTGGCTTCGCCTCGGCGCCATCGCGCTGCGCGAGCTGGCTGACCTCGCGGTCGCACGCGAGGCGCTCGGCACGGCACAACGCCTGGCGATCGAGCAGGGCCACTCGGCCCCGAAGCTGGAAGCCGAGTCGCTCATGCGTGAGCTCGCCGAAGCGAGCGGCGACGACGACGCAGAGGATGATTGGCCCGCTTGATGAGCTGACCCGGCCCGCCTACTTTGGCAGCTTCTCCGAGAAGTCGCGCACGTTGCGGAGGGTCTCCTGCAGGTCGGTCAGCGCCCGCCGCAGGTTCGGGTCCCCGGTCTCGCGGCCGTCCATGAAGTCGGCGACGCGCTTCGAGACGTGCGCGAGATCGTTGAGGATGCGCGAGAAGTCGGTCGGTGGCAGCCCGTCGACGAGCTGGTCGCGCACGCTGCCGCCCTGACCGCCGGGGATGATGGCCAATGTGGTCTCCCCGAGGAGCCCGCTCTGCGCGACCTGGTAAATCGAGTCGGTGCGCAACATCGGCCCGAAGCGCTCGCCATCGAAGATGCTGACGGCGGCCATGACCTTGTAGCCACGGCCCGGGATCTCGCGGATCTCGATCCCATCGACCTCGCCCGCCTCGACGCCCGACACCTGCACGGGGCTACCGGCGCGAAGCCCATTGGCCTGGTCGATGACGAGCGTAAACGGCAGCGGATCACGCGACAATGACAGACCCTTGCGTGGCACATAATAGACCGAGAACAGCAGCGTCGCGGCCAGAATGGCGCCGACGACGAGGCCGAGCCAGAAGTGCGATCGCTTCATGTCGAGGCTCCTGTGACGAGGGACGACACGCGCGGCACGTCGCCCGAGAAGAACGCGTCGAGCTCACGGCCGAGCGTCTCGCGCGACCCATGCAGCACAACCTGACCGCGATCCATGAACACCAGGTGATGGGCCAGCGCCAAGACGTCCTCGCGCTGGTGCGTGACGATGACCATCGTGCGCCGCTGGGACGAGAGCCCCGCGAGCAGCTCGCGCAAGCCACCGAGCGCCTCGGGATCGAGCCCGGTCAGCGGCTCGTCGAGCAGCAACACCTGCGGCGACAACGCGATCGCCCGCGCGATGGCGAGGCGCTTGCGTTCGCCACCGGACAGCGTCGCGACCTGGCGCTCGGGTGCGAGCCCGACCTTCATCAAAGCGGCGCCCGCGATGTCGTTCGCATCTTTGGGGCGCTTGCCGAGGGCGCGTAGCGGCCAGGCGACATTGTCGATCGCGTCGCGCCCGGGGAACAATCCCTCGCGCTGAAAGACGAAGCCGATGCCCGGCCCGCGCAGCTTGCGCTGCAAGAGCTCGCGTTCGGTCAATGCCAGCAGATCGAAGGTCGCGCCCTCGAACGTGATGTCGATGCTCCCGGACAGCCCCTCGGGTCGCTCGAAGTAGTTGCCCTCGACCCGCCCGAGCAGCGACAGGAGCGTCGACTTGCCGCTGGCCGAGCGCCCGAGCAGCGCGGTTGTGCGCCCCGCCGGCAGCGCGAGCGCAGGGATATCCAGCAAGAACTCCGGCGACACCTGCCACGTCAGGTCGCGAATGCTGTACGCGGTGCCGCTCATTCGGCCAACGCCAGGATGATGGTTGTGAAGACGTGGTCGGCGATGAGCACGGTGAAGCTCGCGATGACGACGGCGCTCATCGTGTGTTGTCCGAGTGCCGCGGCGTCGGCCTTCTCGCGAAGCCCCATGCGGGTGCCGAACGCTGCGATGATCACCCCGAAGCCAGCGGCTTTGCTGAGTCCCATCGCGAAGTCGAGCGGCCCGAGCGAGGCGACCGCGCGGTTCATGTAGTGCACAGGTGATATCCCGAGCTTGGCACCGCCGAGGATCATGCCGCCGATGAGGCCGAGCAACATCGCCGCGACCGTCAAGAGCACCGTGCCGACGATGCAGCCCCAGATGCGCGGCGCTATCAGCTCGCGATCGATATCGAGCGACAGCGCGCGCATCGCCTGTGCCTGCCCCGACAGGGTCACCATGCCGAGCTCCGACGCGAGCCCCGCGCCCGCCTTGCCGGCCATCAGGAGCGCTGTGAAGATCGGCGCCAGCTCGCGCACGAGCGACACCGCCACGACATCCGGGATCAAGTGCGCCTGCCCCTTCTCCGCCAGGAACGAGGCGCCATTCAAGGCTATCACCATGCCCGCGAACAAGGACGCTATCCCGACCAGCGGCAGCGCCGACAGCGCCACCCGCCCGAGCTGCTCGACGAAGTCCGCCGGCCGCATCCGGAACGCCGCGCGCGTCGCCCGCCCGAGCACCGTGAACAGCGCCAGCGCCTCTTTGCCGAAGGCCGCGACCGCGTTGCCCAGGCGCATCACGGCCGCACCATTCCGGTCAGCGTCAACGCGAGGCTGCCGCCGTTGCCGTTGCGAAACGTCAGAACCAACGACGACGTCTCGCCGATGCGGAGGTCGGGCAGCACCTGCGATTGGGTGCCGATCTGCTCGTCCGACGAGAGGCTGTCCTCGTCCATGAGCTTCACGACCAGCACTCCGCCCGGGCGCACATCGAGGATGAATGTATCGCCCCACACCGGGTCGAGCGCGCCTTCCACGACCGACGTGCGATAGCGCTGACCTTCGTAGTCGAGCGCCACATAGGGGTCGGTCTCGCCCGGCCCGCTGTCGAGGTCGGGCAGTCCGGTCGCACGCTCGACCGTGACCGCGACGCGGCGCGCTATCGGTGCGGCAGCTGCGTTCGGCGCGACATTGGGGCCGGCTGCGTCGCCCACCAGGCCAGCATCGGGCGCGGCGATCCCATGGCGGCGCAGGTAGTCCGCCAACGCATCGTCGGTCGGTCCGGCCTGCGACGGGCACCCGCCGAGGCACCCGAGCAGTGCCACCAACACCGCACTGTAAGCCGACTTCAGGGAAACACCTTCGCGCATCGGCCCCCTTATGCCACAGTGCGCCCATGGACGAAACGTGGACGCTGTCCGCGGGTTGGGCACTCCCCGAGGTGGCCGCAACGCTGCCCGGGCCGCTTGGTATTTCGCTGGTGGATGTGCTCGCGCGCCACGAGAGCCCGGGCATCACCCATCGCCGCGCCCGCCAAGGCGAAGCCCGCGGCATCGGCAAGGACCCGATCGCCTGGGTGCGTGCGGCCGGCGCCAACGTCTGGGACGCCGACGGCAACCGCTTCGTCGACCTCACGGCGGGCTTTGGGGTGGCGAGCATCGGTCACACCCATCCGGCGGTCGTCGCCGCGATTCGCGAGCAGGCCGGCGTCCTACTGCATGGCATGGGCGACGTGTTCCCGAACGACCGCCGCATTGCGTTGATGGCGGCTCTCGCTAGGCGCGCAACCTTCGCCAACGGGGCCCAGCTCTCGCAGTGCATCCTCGTCGGTGGCGGGTCCGAGGCGGTCGAAGCCGCGCTCAAGACGGCCGCCCTCGCCTCGGGTCGTCCCGGCGTGCTTGCGTTCTGGGGCAGCTACCACGGCCTATCCTACGGCGCCCTCGCCGCGACTGCCTACAAGGCCGACTTCAGGGCACCGTTCGCGGCCCAACTGGCGTCCCACGTGCGCCATCTCCCCTATGGTTGCGACCCCGATCTCATTGACGCGTTCGTCGCCGGCCCCGCCACCGGCGGCGAGTCGATCGGCGCCATCCTGGTCGAGCCGATCCAGGGTCGCGGTGGCGAGGTCGTGCCGCCCCCTGGCTGGCTCGCTGCGCTGCGCGACATCTGCGATCGCAGGAGGCTCGTGCTCGTCTTCGACGAGGTCTACACCGGGTTTGGCCGCAGCGGACGCTGGTGGGCGGCCGATCACGAAGGTGTGGTGCCGGACGTGATGGCGGTCGGCAAGGCGCTCGCCGGGGGCATGCCTATCGGCGCGGCCCTGGCACGCCCCGAGATCATGCAGGCCTGGGGCGCGAGCCGCGGCGAGGCGATCCATACGTCGACCTTCCTCGGCAATCCGGTTGTCGCGGCGGCGGCCTTGGCCACGTTGGAAGTGATGGAAGCGATGGACCTACCGTTTGCCGCCTGCCGCTTCGAGGCCGCCACGCGCGCCTTCTTCGAGCCGCGCGGCGTTGTCGTACGCGGCCGCGGGGGTATGCTCGGGCTCGAGCTGCGATCGCCGGGCGCCGCCGCGCGCGTGATGGGACGCGCCCTGAAGCGCGGCTATCTCGTGCTGCCGAGCGGGGTGCACGGCGACGTGCTCGGCTTGACACCGCCACTCATGCTAAGCGAGGCACAGCGCGACGCGGCGTTTGGCGCGTTGGCCCTGGCGATCGACGAGGAGGAGGAGGAGACCCCATGAGCAGCGAAGACGACAGCATGACGCTTGGCGAAGTCCGGGCCGAGCTGCATCGGGAACTCATGAACTTCGCGCGCCGGCCGACGCGCGACCCCGAGCAATTCGATGGCCTGGCCGAGCGGGTGTTGCATTATCAAGCACGGGCGATCCCGTCCTATGGGCGCCTGGTCGAAATGCTTGGGGCCGATCTCGGCGACTGGCGCACAGCACCGCTGGTGCCGACCGAGCTCTTTCGCGAGGTCGACCTATGTTCGTTGCCAGTCGGCGAGCACGACAAGATCTTTCGGACATCCGGCACAACGCAGGGCAAACGCGGCTTCCGGCGGGTGCCCGACCTGTCGATCTATCGGACGGCCATGTCGGCCCCGTTTGTCGAGGGCGTGCTCGGCGGCGACGCGACGCTGTTGCGTTGGATTTCACTCATCCCCGGCGACGACGTGCTGGGCGACAGCTCGCTTTCGTACATGGTGCGCGAGCTTTCCGAGGTCGTCGCGGCCCAGACCTATTGGATCATGGAGAAGGACGGCCTGCGACTCGACGAGGCGCGCATCGCTCTGGGCGAGGGCTATGGGGCGGGCGACGCGCCGGTGCTGGTGCTGACGACCGCGTTCGCGCTGGCCGATCTGCTCGAGCGCGCGCGCTGGTTTCCACGCTTGCCGAAGGGCTCGATCGTGATGCTCACAGGCGGCTTCAAGGGACGCAGTGAGAACCTGTCCGAGGCTGAGCTGCTCGCGAAGCTGCAGCAGATGTTCGGTGTGCCACCCGAGCGGGTCATGCCCGAGTACGGCATGACCGAGCTGACGAGCCAGGCCTATGGCCGGCCGCTGGCGCCGATGCCGAGCCTCAAGTTCCGCGTCGTGCACCCCGAGACCGGGGCCGCGTTGCCGCCGGGAGAGACGGGCCTCGTCGGCTGCTTCGACCTCCTGAACCTCGACAACGTGTCGTCGATCCTGACGAGCGACCTCGGCGCGCTCGATGCCGAGGGGCGCCTCACGCTGCACGGGCGCATGCCGGGTGCGATGCCGCGCGGCTGCAGCCTGTCGGCGGAAGAGATCCTGCGTAAGCCATGAGCCCTCTGGCCGCCGCGGCGACGCTGCTGCATGAACGCGCACACGTCAGTGACGCGTTGGTCCCGGCGACGGTGGCACAGGGCTTCTCGCCCGAGGTCGCGCGCGCCGGCCTCGACGCCGAGGTCGCGAGCTGGTCCGAGGCGGCGCTGGCAGCACTCATCGGCGACCTGCCGACCGACTGGCGAGCCCGTGCCCCGCGCACGGTGCTGGTGATCGCGGCGCGCACGCTGCCAGCGTCGACGTTACGTCAGTGCCTGCTCGCGCGTGTGCTCGGGGCGCGGGTGCTGTTGAAGTGCGCGGCGGGTCAGGAGGCGATTGGCGAGGCCCTGCATCGGGTCGATCCAGCGATCGAGCCGACGTCGTTCGCCTCGGACGATTCCGCGGCGGTGGCTGCGGCGATCGCCCAAGCCGACACCGTGGTCGTGCTCGGGAGCGACGAGACGGTCGCGGCCGTGCGCTCGCTGACGCCCGCGGACAAAGGCTTTGCGGCCCATGGACACAAGGTGTCGGCGGCCTGGCTCGGACCCGTGGTCAGTGACGCCGAGGTCACTGGCCTCGCGTGCGACCTCGTCGCGTGGGACCAGGCGGGCTGCCTGGCGCCGCAGGTCGTCTGGGTTGCGGGCGATGCGGCAGCGATCCATGCACTCGGCGTGCGCCTCACGGCCGCCTTGCATGAGATCGAACCGGGCCTTGCGCTGAGCGACGCGAGCGCCCATCGCCGGGCTCGGCAACGACTCGTGCCGCTGGTCGCGATGCTCGGCGGCGATCTCTTTGGCACCGCGACGACGCTGCTTGCGACGTTGCCCGACGCCTCCTTCCGGCCTAGCCCGGGTCCACGCATCGCCTGGCTCCTGCCGGCCAGCGAGGCGGCGCTCGCGGCCCTGGCGCCGGTGCTTTCGACGCTGGCGCTGTCGATCGGAACGTCGCAACCGGCCACGCCCCTGTTGCCGTCCACGCGCACCTGCGCTCCGGGCGACATGCAGCGCCCCCCGATCGACTGGCATCAAGACGGGCTGCACCCGCTCGCGAGCCTGCTCCGCCCCATCCGCGGCGCAGGTTGAAGCGCCCGCCACGACGCGCGGCGCAATGACCGGTAACCAAGTCCGAACCGCGGCCGTAGAGGCGGCTGGAGGTTGCATGAGACAAGTGCCCGGGGGGATGGTGACGTTGGCGCTGGCCTGGGTGCTTGCATCGATTCCGGCCTGCGACGAAACGTCGGTCGCCGCGGGCGCCGACGCTGAGATCGCTGCCGACACTCGTCAAGCCGACAGCCTGTTGTCCGATGGCCAGCAAGACGTGCCTGTCGAGCGCGACAGCGCGGCGACAAACGGTGACGACCTATCGCCCGAGACCCGAGACCTTGACGGCCCTGCCGACACGGGGCTCCCTGCCGACACGGAGCTTCCTGCCGACACGGAGCTCGCGGCCGACACGGAGCTTCCTGCCGACACGGAGCTCGCGGCCGACTCGGCGATGGACACCCTCGCCGAAACAGGGATGGACGCCACCGTCGGCGGAGCGTGTCCTCCGGTCGGGCCCTTTGGGACGAAGGCCGGTGACACGCTCGCCGACAAGACGCTCACTGACTGCGACGGGCGACCCGTGACCGTGCATTCAGGCTGTGGCCAACCGGTTTACCTGAACACGTTCGCCGGCTGGTGCCCGCCCTGCCAGGCCGATGCCGAGGCTGCAGCAGCGCGGGCAGCAGCGCTCGACCCGGCCGTGCAGTGGTTCTTCGTCATCACCGAGACGAGCACCGGCGCCCTGCCGACCCTTGCCTACTGCACGGCGATCCGCGACGCCTACGCGCTACCGATGACGGTCGTCGTCGACCTCGATGGCACGATCCCCGACTATCTCGGCGTGCCGAGCCCCAACTCGTGGCACCTGGTTCTGCGCCCGGACGGCATCATCGACTACAAGTCCCACTACGGGACCACTGGCGCGTTCACCGCCATCAATGGCCTGTCGCCCTAACGGCTGCTCTCTCGACGCTCACGACGAAAGCGCTGCACGACTCGCTTCCAGACGGGCGCGACGAACATGACAAGCACAATGACCAGTGCGCCGCAGATGAAACCAAAGACTATCACGCCGAGCTTCGTGATAATCGAGAGCCACGGCTCGACCGACGTCACCTTTTCGAACAGGTGTTCAAGCCAGTGGTCACCTAACCCAGGCATCCCGTGCGCAATGATCTCGCCGCCGACCATGAACATCGCGACCGTACCAAGTACACCGAGGACCTTCATGAACACCGGCATCGTCGCGAGCATGATCTTGCCAACCGGCCGCGCCGGACCTCCACGCTCCACCAGGTGCAGCCCTACGTCGTCTGCCTTTACGATGAGGGCAATCGCACCATAGATGACAAATGTCAGGCCGAACGCCACGATTGACAGCGCGAGTGCCTTCATCGCGAAGCTTGGATTCAGCTCGCTGATTGCGTCGAGCGAGATCACCACAATCTCGGCCGAGAGGATCGCATCCGTGCGCACGGCGCCACGCACTTTCTGCTTCTCGAGTTCGGCCGGGTTGATTGCGACCCCGTCATCCGAGGCCTTGCTGTGTTTCTTATAGCCAAGCTTCTCCAACGACTTATGGGCGCCTTCGTAGCAAAGGAAGGCACCTCCGAGCATGAGCAGAGGCGTCAGGCTCCAGGGCGCCACCAGGGTCAGAATCAGCACGAGTGGCACAAGCCAGAGCTTGTTCAGAAGCGAGCCCTTCGAGACGGCCCACACGATTGGCAATTCGCGGGTCGGGTGCAAACCGACCATCGCGTGTGCGCCGACGGCGAGGTCGTCGCCCGCGATCGCTGCGGTCCTCTTGGTTGCGAGTTTTGCCATGACCGCGACGTCGTCGAGTACGGTCGCGAGATCATCGAGCAGAGTGAGAAGACCAGCCGTCGCCATCGAAACTCCAGCGGAGAAGAAGCAGAACGCACTGCCCATATCGCATCACAGCGCGTCACGAGGAAGGCGAATGTGCGGTCGTGCCCTACGAGCACGGCCAAGGAGAACAAGTACCGAGGCAAGCGCCCACAACGACTCCGATGCCGTGCTACAGCCGGAGTCGCGGCCCACGTCGGGGCGCGGTTCGGGAACGGCCTCGGCCACGGGATCGGCCTCGGCGACGGGATCCGAATCGGCGACAACCACCGGCGGGCCGACCGGCTCGACCGTGATGAACTCACACGGGTCGAGCGCCAGCTTCAGCGTCGTTCGGCCGGCCGCTGCCGCGTGCGTGACCGGGATGCCGCTCGCGGCGGACGCACTCCTCATTTCACCCTCGATGTCGAGCGTCACGAGGCCGGAGGTACGGTGATTCATCGCGACCAACACCGACTGGTCCGCGCCGTCATAACGCAATACATCGACAAGGCCGTTGGTCCTGGCGATCGGCTCGACGTTCGCGCGGACTGCCGGCCAGGCGATGAGCTCACGCAGCGCCGCTGGGAACGCGCTGGGACTGTAGCCATCGGGGTCGTAGTCCGCGACGGTGGTCGCGGCATGCAGGTAGGCGAGCCCAATGAGTGCTGCGAAGCGCACTGTGAAGCCCGCGCCGCGTTGCGCCGAAACGCCGGCCGCGCGGCCATCGGGTAACTGCATGAAGACCTGCGAGCCTGGCCCCGGCTGCAGCGCTTCGAGCACCGCAAGCTGCGGAAAGCTGACCGGCGTGCCCGGATAAGCAGCGGTGCTCGTCAGCAGGTCGCGTAGCGGCAGACTCCTCAGCTCGTACTTGGCGGTCACGGGATTGTCACTCACCGAGAAGTCGACACTCAGGACCCCGAATAAATCGGGCACCAATGGCGCATCATACTCGTCACGAATCGCCGCACCGGCGCTACCGAAGAGCGTGCCACCAGCACGGGTCCAGGCGTCAATTGCGATCGCGCTCGCTCGCAGCAGGTGAGGTCCGGTGAGATAAAGCGCGCGATAGTCTGCCAGGGCGCCAACGTCTATGTCGTCGTCCGAGACATAGACCGGATCGTAGCCGGCGTGAGTGAGCGCCATGCGCAAGTAGCGCACGTCTTGCTCGAAGGCAGTGTAGGCCCCTGACCAGATGCCTTCGGTACGGTTGAACAGAATAGCTACGCGCTGGCGACTGCGGGTCGCGCCCGCCAAGGGTGCATCGATCGCAGCCAGCTCCCGCAGCATCTGGGCTATCGGCGCAGAGCGATCGCAGCTTGCGCTCCAACTATCGATGCCGGCCCAATGGGGACCATAATTATATCCATTGATGCTGCGCGCACCGCCAGCTATCGCCTGGCAATATTTCATGGGTTGCAAGCGCGTTGGACCGTCGACATTGGTGACATAGATACCCAGGGGTTGGTCGCGACCTGCAGCGCGCAACACAGCGAGGGCGTCCCCGGCAGATTGCGTGCTTGCCCCGTAGCCGAGCCAGTCCTCCGTCCAGCTCATCTCGAATCCCCCGTCGCGCTGCCCGAGGAAGGGATCGATCCCCATGTCGTTCCAGCCCTCGCCGCTCCAGGTTGGGAAGTAATGGATGTAGGTGCGGCCGGTAGCGGGCAGGTAGGCACGCTTCGTGGCGACGACCGCCTTGATGTGCGCCGCATAGGCATGCAGCCGAAAGAGACCGGTGAAATAGAACAGCTTCGGCGCGCGCGCGCTGTCCGCCGGCATGACCGGCACGACCTCGTCCCAGCTCGCAACGCCGAGCTCCACCAGCGTCACAGCGCGATTCCGCAAAAACGCCCGCAGCTCGGGCGCACGTGTCACGAGGGCGTCCTACGGAACGCCGTGCGGTTCGTCGGCAAGCGTCATCATCTCGAGGTCCCCAGCGAGCGGCGCTAGCGCTAACGCTTCCTGCGCCATCAGGGCGTCCCACACCGCGAGGTCGTCGGCGAACACGTCGGCCAGCGATGGGCCGCGCTCTTGTACGCGAAAGTGCGGCTCGAGCCCGTGCGCGGCGGCGAAGGCGTGTGCGTCGGCGGGCGTGGTCGGCAACTCGTAGAGTGCATTGAAGCCGAGTCGCTTCACGACCTCGATCTCGGCGTCGATGAGCGCCGCGTCGTCACGACCGACTTCGAAAGAAAGACCGGTCAGCAAGGCGAGCGTCTTGGCACGTGGCGCGTTGGGAGCACCCACGGCGTCTGCCGTCGCGGCGCTGAGTGCACGGCAACGGCTATGCCAAGCGTGGGAGTTGCCGGTCCGAGAGTAGGCCCCTGCGCAGTGTACAGATGTGCATCACTGGGCGCAGTCTCCTGGCACCGAAGGCAGGCCCGACGCCCCAATCAGCAGCGCGGGTCGAAGTGCCGGTCGCAACGTGCGGTGACGTTATTGTGATGTTCGGCTGCTGGGAGTAGGCTGGCGCCTCAGGGTCGACAAGGAAGACGTATGTCCAACGAAGCTGCCATCGCGCCCGCCGCGCCCACATCACAGCCACAGACCTCAGAAAGCTCCAGCCAGTCCGGTAGCTCGGGCGGCTCACACGTTCAGCTCAAGCGCTCACTCGCCGGCCACGGCCATGACGTCCAGGCGAGCATGCTGGCGCCGCGCCCAGGGCAGGCTCCCGGTCCGGGTGGCAATACGCAGGCCGCGCCCGAGCCAGGACAGGCACCGGTACAGCGCTCGCTGCCGCAATCGACCCGCAATGTGCAGCGCGTCGCTCCGCCCGCGCCAGCCGCCGGCGGCATGACTGATCCGGCCCCAGCTCCACCGATCGGCGCCAACGTCGAAGCCGACGTAAAGACCTACTGCGCGCCCGACCCGGTCGCGATGCAGAAGCTCGCCGACGTGGACTCTGAAGCCTACATGGAGGACGTCGCGCCCGGCCCCGCGCGGACGGCGTTCTATCGAGAGGTCGGCCAGTACATCAACGCGAACCACGCGACCCTCCAGCCGAGCACGATCTACAGCGCGATCTTCAATCGCGCCGCTGGGCCCTACAAAATGAAGGGCAAGAAGATCGACGCCGCGACGATCGGCGGGCTTTGCAGCCGCACCGCGGGTGTCGGCGGTTTCTGGCAGCGCCAGATCGACCAGAGCATCTTCATCAACCAGGCGGCAACTGAGCTCGGCCTGCCCGCGACCGACCCGGACGTCGTGGCCGTCGGGCGTGCGAAGTTCATGGCCGCGGCCAAGGCCGGTGGCGAGCTCAAGCCCTACTTCAAGGGTGGCGCCATGCTCGCCCCGACCGGCTACCCGGCGTGGTTCACACCCGACAAAGTGCGCATCGACTCGAACAGCGACACAGCGTTTGGCGACCTCATGCGGATCTACGCGCTCCAGCCCGAGTGGTTCGCCGAAGGCAACGTACACTTCGAGGTCGACCCGACCGCGGGCGCGCAGGTGTTGCGCAAACCGACCGCCTACGACGGCATGCAGTCGAGCCTGTGGGTTGCACGCAATCAGCCTGGCGATACCTACGGCATGACCGGCGGTGGCGCGCGCGAATACCTCGGCGAGAATGTCCCGGTCGACGCGATCAAGTCGTGCCGTGGCGTCATCCCGTCCGAGGACTTCCTCGGCCAGGTGACCACGCTGCAGTCGCGTGCGGTCGCGAAGTTCCTCGAGGCCAATCCGCAGATCAAGGCCGAGCTCGACGCGTTGAAGGCGCGGGCCGACGCGTTGCCCGACACCGACCCGGCCAAGGCCGTGGTCAAGGCACGCATCAGCGAGATCCAGGGGTGGACCCCGAATCTCACCGACTGGGTCTTGCGTGGCCAGACCACGTTCCTGACGAGCCACATCGGTGTGAAGATCCGGGACGCAAAGGCGGCACTCGACACCGTCAACGCCGCGACGACCGATCAGCGCACCACCCCGACCCCGACACCTACGTCGGCGACGCTCGTCAACCCGGCGCCGGGTCCCTGATAGGAATGCGCATGGATTTCGAAGGACATCGTTTCAACGACCTCGTCGAGCTCACCGCCGAGGTGCGAGCGTCGTGGCCGGGCGTCTGGGTCGAGCCGCGCGAGGGCGGTGACCCGCTACCGTTCACGTGGGCGCTGCGCCTTGGTGATCAGCACCCGGGCTGGCAGCGCTCGGTCGTCGCCGTGCTGACGGACCTCATTGTCGACCCGGACGAAAAGATCGCCTTCGGCGCGATCGAGTCGTTGCGCGCGGCACCCTGGGACGTCGGGCCGGCGTTAGCAGAAGGCGTCGTCGATCGACTGGCCGCGTTTGCAGCCCGGACCTCCGCGCGCCTGGCGAACCGCTCCGCGCTGGCGGATGTCGCCACTCTGCTCGCGCAGTCAGCCGCCAAAGCTGCCATGCCCGAGCGCCTCGCTGGGCTTATCGCGACGTACCGCGACGAACGTGATGGCTTTCCCGACACCATGTTCGTGGCGCTCGCGATGCACGATTCGCAGGCGGCGACGAGCGCGGCCGAAGCGCTCGCCGACTGGGTCGCCAACGCCGGTGCCGCAACGGTCGAACCCATTCTGGCCCAAGGTCTACCAGCCTCCGAAGCGGTTGCTCGCGTGCTCGCGCGCTCCCCGTCAGTCGCCAGCACCTTCGCCGCCACGGCCAAAGAGCGCCTGGAGTCCGCTGCCATGTCGCTCGAAGCCAGCCTCAAGAGCAGTGACTATCCGGCGGTCTTGAAGACGCGCCTGCAGGCCGCACGCGGTAGCCATGCCAAGCGTTGGGCCTCGCTCGCAGCCGTGCTCGGCGTTGCACCTGGAAGGTTCGTCGGCTGAGCGCGGGCGACTCGGGTGGGGCCGCAATCGCAAGCGCTGCCAGGCACCCGCTCGACCGAACGCACGCGTCGTCGCGGTGGCGAGGACGACCGCTTTGGGCCGCGCTGCCGAGCGCCAGCGCATGACGCACCCGACCGCGTGCCACGAGGCTCGTCAGTGCGAGCATTACGAATGGCAGCGCCAAGTCCGTCATCCGGATCGTCAGCGGTCCCACCTGAAGCCAACGCGGCGCGCCCTCGAGCGACGTCCCAGTGAGCGCCACCGCCGCGTCCGCGACGACCGCCACCCCCCCCCGACCGGTGCCTCGTCCATCAGAATCCGGCGCGGCGTGCCTGCCAGATTCGCCTCGATCGGCCCTGCATTGGCGCGCCTATCAAGACGCGCCCGAGTCCAACCTGTTCGGCGCTCTAAGGGGCCCGCAGGTCGACGAGCGACAGCGGCTCAGGGCTCGGGGCTCGTCGGGTTCGTGCCGTTCACAAGCTCGTCGTAGTCGCCGACGCCGTCGCCGTCTGTGTCGAAGGCGTCAGGGTCGGTCCCGTAGTAGAGGGTCTCCCAGGTGTCGTAGAGGCCGTCGCCGTCGGTGTCGACCGGGTCTTTCCCATCGTCGTCGGCGTCGTTGGGATCAGTCCCCGAGGACAACTCCGAGAAGTCGTCGACGCCGCCCCCGTCGGAGTCCGCGGCCAGCGGGTCGGTGCCGTAGTTGTCCGTCTCCCAGGCGTCGTAGAGGCCGTCGCCATCGGTGTCGACCGGTGCCTGGCCGTCGTCGGAGGCGTCGAGCGGGCTCGTGCCCGAGGCGATCTCCGTGTAGTCGTCGACGCCGCCGCCGTCGCTGTCGGACGCGTTCGGGTCGGTCCCGTAATAGGTCGTCTCCCAGTCGTCGGTGAGGCCGTCGCCGTCGCTGTCGACATCGCTCTGGTAGGTGCCCGGGTCGTAGCTGGCGTCGTCGGCCGGGTCGCGCGGGTCCAAGCCCCAGGAGGTCTCGTCGTAGTCGCTGACGCCGCCGCCATCGGTATCGGCCGCGTTCGGATCGGTTCCGTAGTAGGTGGTCTCCCAGAAGTCGTAGAGGCCGTCGCCATCGGAGTCGACTGCCTGTGTTCCGTCGTCTGCGGGGTTGTTCGGATCGGTACCGGCGTTGAGCTCGTCGTAGTCGCCCCACCCGCCGCCGTCGGAGTCGGGGTTGTTCGGGTCGGACCCGAGGTATTGGGTCTCCCAGTAGTCCGCGAGGCCGTCGCCGTCGCTGTCGGTCGAGACTGCGAGGTCGTCGCTCGGGTCCCGCGGGTTCGAGCCCCACTGATAGATTTCATCGTAGTCGGAGAGGCCGCCGCCATCGGTGTCCGGGTTGTTGCCGTCGGTTCCGTAGGCGTCCTCCTCAGAGTTCGGGAGGCCGTCGCCGTCGTCGTCGGCCCACGAGACGGTACCGTCGTCAGCGGGGTCGAGCGGGTCGGTGCCGTCGACGAACAGCTCGGCGTAGTCTCCGACGCCGCCGCCGTCGCTGTCGGGGTTCGCGGGATCGGTGCCGTAGATGCCCTCGCGCAGATCGTCGACGCCGTCGCGGTCGGTGTCGGTCGAGGCGCCGAGGTCGTCGCTCGGGTCGAGCGGGTTGGAGCCGAAGCGGTAGACCTCGGCACCGTCCGAGACGCCGCCGCCGTCGCTGTCGGGATTCGTCGGGTCGCTGCCGTAGCTGTCCTCGACCTGGTTCACCAGGCCGTCGCCGTCGTCGTCTCCGTATGGGGCACGGTCCTCGGGCGGCGCGTCGCCCGGGTTCCGATCGCCGTCGGCCGGCGCCCCGGCGCCACTCTCGCCGTTGCTGGGGTCGTCGCTGGGGTCGTCGCCGCGGGACAGCGCCGCGCCGCGCTGCGGTTCGTTGTCAGTCGAGCCGGCGCGATCGACCGGCGGGCCCATGGAGTCGCAAGCAACCAGCAAAATAGGGGCGAGCAGCCACACAAGCACTCTCATCGGCGGTCCTCCTCAGGCACTTTGGCAAGTCATTCGGTCTGGTAAAGAGGATGCTGGCGACCTGGCGCAACCGAGTCAATAACGAGCAAAACGTTCTATCTTCCGAACCCGGAGGACCGAACAAGCGGTCGTCCGAACGTCCGGTCGACCGCCGCCCACGGAGGGTGACCGCCGACCCCGGGCGTCCGAGCGTCGGCCTCGGAATGCAGGCGTTTCAAGTCGCATCGCCGAGGTGCGACCGGGGGTGAGGCGACATCGACCTCAAGGAGGAACGAGCCCTACTCGTCCTGCGTCAAGTCCGAGAAGACCTCGGCCTCGAACGCGAACAGGCGCGTCTCCTTGTCCTTCCACGCGTCATCGGCGAGGCCGGCCTTCTTGCAGATCTCGCCCAGGAGCTTCTCGCGCGACCAGCCATACTGGGTCGCGACCTGCGGCAGCAGCACGCCGCGCCGCGCGCCCTTGGCGAGGTAGAGCCCATGCTTGCCGGGCACCACAGCGGCTGGGTCGATCGGCACGAACGGGGTCAGCACGCTGACCTCGATGTCGCACTTCGAGAGGTCCTTCGACGGCAACGCCTGAAAGCGCGGGTCGTTTGTCGCGGCCTCGATGGCCATGTCGACGACGGTCTGATGCAGCGGCCGCTGTTCGTGCAGGGTGCCGATGCAACCCCGCAGATGGCCGTCGAGGTGCAGACTCACAAAGCAGCCCACGTGCGTCTGGAGCTCGGCCTCGGTCACCGAGAAGGGTGGCACCGAGCCCCGCTGGAGGCGCAGAAAGATAGCCTCGCGCGCGATCTCGAGGAGTCGCTGCTTGGATTTCTTCGAGAGCCGGACGGGTGCGGACATCGCGTTTGCGTACCATCCGCCCGGGCCCGACCGCAACTGCCCGGCCCCAGCCCGACCGCAACTCCGGCCCCGGCCCGACCGCTCCTGCGGCCGCCCTCCCGGCCTCGCTGTTGCCCAGGAGGGGGTGGCATGCTAGGCCGCGCTCATGATCGTCAGAAAATCCAGAGCCGAGATCGAGAAGTTGCGGCGCGCCGGCCAGGTGGTCGCCGATGTGCACAAAGAGCTGCGCGAAGTGTTGAAGCCCGGCATGAGCACGCTCGACCTCGACCGCCTTGCCGAGGCGCGCATCCGTAAGGCGGGCGCCATCCCGACGTTCAAGGGATACTACGCTGGCAAGACGACCGCGTTCCCGGCGAGCCTGTGCGTGTCGATCAACGAAGAGGTCGTGCACGGGATCCCGTCGGCGACCCGCATCTTGAAGGATGGCGACATCATCGCGATCGATTGCGGCGCGACGCTGGACAGCTACGTCGGCGACTCGGCCTGCACCTGGGTGGTCGGCACCGCCACCGAGGAGATTCGCCTCCTGGTCGAGCGCACGCGCGAGGCCCTCTATCGCGGCATCGCGCAGTGCTTCCCCGACAACCGCATCGGTGACATCGGGCACGCGGTCGAGAGCTACGCCAAGTCGTTTGGCTACGGCGTGGTCGAAGACTACTGCGGCCACGGCGTCGGCCGGAAGCTGCACGAGGAGCCGCAGGTCCCAAACTACGGCCTGCCCGGCACCGGCAAGCGCATGAAGAGCGGCTGGACCATCGCCATCGAGCCGATGGTGAACCTCGGCACCAAGGACACGGTCGAGCTCGACGACAGCTGGACGGTCGTGACCCTCGACCGGAAGCCTTCGGCCCACTGGGAACACTCGGTCGCCATCACCGACGACGGTCCGCTCATCCTCACGTCGCGTGGCGACGACCCGCCCGGCCCTTGGCTGGGCCGCTCACACGCAATGGTCTGACCGCGCGATGCCTGACTTCTCCGACCTGCTCGCGCGCCTGAAGGCGCTGCTCACGACCGTGCGTCTCGGCCTCGAGGCGGGCGGCGACCTCGCCAAAGGGGGTGTCATCACGTGGGAGACGCGCCGTTATCCGGTCGTCGACCTGTGCCTCGACGGGATCGACGCATCAGCGCTGCAAGGTGAGTTATTGGCTGTCGCGGCGGCGTTCGAAGCCGCGGTGAAATACCCGGGCCGGCAGGTCGCGGGCGAAGATTTGAGGACCGGGGCGGCGGCGTTGCTGCCAAAGCTCGAGCGCGCACGCTTCGCACGTGCCTACGACGCAGTCGTGCTCGGGCGCGGTGGCGACCTGGCGACGGACGGTCTGTACGTGCGCGACTTCGGTGGCGGGCTCGTCACCGCCTACGTCCAGGACGAAGGCTGGAAGTTCAATTATCTGCCGCGCGGGCGCATCGCTAGCTGGGATGCGAGCAGCGATACAGTGCACTCGGTCGGCCGCTCGAACCTGTATCACAAGGCCGCGCTCGACCATCGCGCCCGCGAGCTCGGGCTCGGCGATGGCTATGATGCTGCGCGCGCCATCCTGATGGGCGACGTCTTCTACGACCGCGCGGACGCGGACGGCATCGAGGTCGCGATCCCCGGGCGCGATCTCGTGATGGTCGGACCGGGCCTCAACCCGATGGCGGTACGTCAGGCGTACGAACTCGCGAAGTATCCAATCTCGCCGGAGATTTTTGTCTTCAAGGGCGACCATTTGCGGCAGCGTACGGCGCTCTCTGGCTGACGGTGTCTGCGCACGACACCATGCGCGAACAAACGACTTACAAGTGCTCGCCGAAGATTGTGCGCCCCTCGCCGTCGGGCTCGCGTGACCGCACTGACGCGGTTCACGAACCTGAAAAATAGGGGCCGACCATGCGCCGTAATCTCTTCGCCCTCGCCTTTGCAGCCACGACCCTTGCTTCGTCCTTCGGCTTCACCGTCACTGAGGCCAAGGCCTGCGACGACCCGCAGTACGCCGTGCCCGCCGCGCGGGACATCGAGATCTACTGGGGCGGCAGTTGGTACCCGGGACAGATCATCGAGACGCGCGGTGACAGCTTCCACGTGCGCTACGCCGGCTGGTCGGCGAGCTACGACGAGTGGGTCGATCGGTCGCGGCTGCGCCAGGCGCCCAACACCGACTCGCCGCAGGTCGACATCTACTGGGGCGGAAGCTGGTATCCAGGGGTCATCGTCGAACAGCGCCGAGGCTCGTACCTCGTGCACTACAACGGCTGGAGCACGACCTTTGACGAGTGGGTCGACGCCGACCGCCTGAGCTGGAAGAATGTCGCCGCCGTCCGACCGACCTACCGCCCCGCCCGGGTCGAGCCGGTCCGGCTGCGCCCGCTGCCCTACAAGCACTACCCGCCGCGCCGCCCTGGCTACGCGCGCTGAACGTCCCGAGGAGCCTTCGATGTCGAGCCCGACGATCTATCACTACGCCGGTTGCAGCACCTGCCACAAGGCGATTGCCTGGCTCGGCACGAGGGGTCGCACCCCGACCAAGGTGGACCTGGTTGCGAACCCGCCCGATGCGGCGACACTCGAGCGGCTATGGCGCGGCTCGGGCAAGCCCCTCGACAAGCTGTTCAACGTGTCGGGTCAGTCCTATCGCGACGGCGGCTTCAAGGACCGGCTGGCAACCATGACGGACGCGCAGAAACTCGCCGCGCTCGCCGCCGACGGCAAGCTCGTGAAGCGGCCACTGCTCGACCTGGGCGGCAGGGTGCTGGTCGGGTTCAACGAACCCGAGTGGGCCGCCGCGGTTTGACCACGCCGTTCGCCTTGGCGTTCCTGCGTATTGCAGTTCGGGGTCGCCGATGCTACCGCGCCCGTGCTGATGAGCGGCTTGGTTCTCGGGCGAGCGAGTGGATGATGAGCGCACGCGACGCATGGGTGATGCTGGCTTTCGCAGCCTGTGGGGAAAGCTCGAAGCCGGGCGGCGACGTGGCCGACAGCGCCCCCGACGCGATCGAGGAGGCATCCCCAGAGGCCGTCGACGACGTCGACAGCGCCACCGACACGGCGGCCGACAGCGCCCCCGAGAGCGCCCCCGACACCACTATCGCGAACGACAGCGCCGTGCCCGCCGACACCGCGCCGACGTTCGCCTGTAACGAGCGCCCTGCGGTCGTGCCGACGACGGCGTTCTTCGCCGACATCTCGCGCACAAGTGGCATCCAGGTCGGCAACTACATCACCGATGCCAAGGTCGCGGTCCCGATCAACGACCACAGTCGCCTCGCGTTCGCGGACCTCAACGGCGATGGCTACGACGACATCGTCGCGCACAGCCTGTTTCCCAACCCGCAGGCCGGCGTGCCGTTCGAGCACCTGGTGTTCCTGAACAACCACGACGGCACCTTCAGCGACGCTAGCAGCGCCAGCGGTCTGCGCGATGTGCAGGCTGGCTTCTTCGCCTTCGGCGACGTCGACAACGACGGCGACCTCGATTGCTTCGCGGGCCTCGACGCGCAGGAGATCCCCGACGGCGATCATGGCGTCTTCCTGAACGACGGCGCGGCGCACTTCACGCGCGTCGCGAACCCCGGCATCAAGGTGCCGCAGGTCCCGGGCGCGGTCGGCAACGCGGTCTTCGCCGACTTCGACAATGACGCGATCCTCGACCTCTATCTGGGCGTCGGCCAGACGAGCTACGCCGGCAAGGACTTCCTGTTCCGCGGCAATGGCGACGGGACTTTCTCGAACATCACCGCGCGCCTCGTTGGCAATCAGTCGCTGCAATCCAACGGCAGTGTGACCTGCGACTTCGACAATGACGGGGACGTCGACATCATTGTCTCGACGTACGGCGTCAGCACCGGCCTTGGCCACAACCTCCTGTGGCAAAACGACGGCAGCGGCAACTTCAGCGAGGTCGCCGAGGCGAAGGGCTACGCCGCGCAATCGACCGGCAACTACTGGCTCGCCACGACCGGCAGGGGCAAGGACGACGAGCCCAACGCGACGAGTGCCACCTGGGTCGGCGACAACGGCTTTGGGGTCGACTGCGACGACATCGACAACGATGGCTTCATGGACATCTTCCAGACCGCCATCTCGCACCCGGTCAGCGCGGACTATAGCCGCAAATGGTCGGACCCGACGCAGCTCCTGATGAACCTCGGGCCGACCGGTGACTTCGCGTTCGAGAACCGCTTCCTGGCGGTCGGTCTGCCGTTCAACGAGGGCGACGTCGACGGCGCGGTCATCGACTTCGACAATGATGGCCGCCTCGACCTGTCGCTGTCGCGCGACAGCAAGTACGAGGCCTCGTACACCAAGGACGATCAGAAGGGCTGGCTCGGGCTGATGCGCCAAAAGCCCGATGGCACATTCGAGTCACTCGGGGTCGCAAGCGGCGCCAACGATCTCACGAGCCGCTACAGCGCGAGCCTCACGGCCTGCACGGACGACACGGGCTGCACCGCGCCCGAGACGTGCCTCTTTGGCGCCTGCCGCAATGCATGCAGCGACGACGACCAGTGTTCGAGCGCCACCGGCGAGTCGTGCGGCGCGTTCTGGAATGCGACGACCAAGCGCACGCAGCGCTTTTGTCGCCCGCTCGTCGCAGGCAAGGGTGCCCAGAACCACGCCTGGTCGGACATCGATCACGACGGCGATCTCGATCTCTTGATCGGTGGCCGCGATCGCGGCGGCGGTCGCCCGAACTTCCTGTTCCGAAACGAGGTGGGGCAGGGCAATCGCTCGCTCGCGATCCACGTGAAGGGCGACGGCATCAAGGTCAACCGCGACGGCATCGGCACCCGCCTCGTGCTGGTGGCGACCAGCGGCGAGCCCGCCAAGCGCCAGATGCGCGAGGTGCAGGGCAGCCGCGGCATGTACAACGGCATGGACGGCATGACCCAGTACTTCGGGCTCGGCGACTTCCCGTGCGGCTACACACTGGAGGTGCGCTGGCCCGACGGCACGACCGCCGCGTTCCAGTCGGGCACCTTCCCCGAGGCGCACATCACGTTGACCTACCCGGACAAGCTCAGCTTCTGAGCTCGCGCGTCAGCTGATGGCGGCGACGATCGCCTGCCTCAGCGGCGCATCCTCGGGCTTCGTGCGCGACCCGAAGCGGGCCTTCACGACGCCGTCCTTGTCGACCACGAACTTCTCGAAGTTCCATTTGATAGGATCGCCGCCGGCGATGAGGTGGGCATACAGCGCCGAGCGATCGGGGCCGTTGACATCCTGCTTTTCGAGCAGCGGGAAGTCGACCGCGAAGCGGGTCGTGCAGAACTCGGCGATCTGCTCGGTCGAGCCTGGCTCCTGCGCGCCGAACTGGTTGCACGGAACGCCGACCACCGCGAAGCCCTGCCCCGCGAGCTCAGCCTGCAGCGCGACGAGGCCGGTATACTGCGGCGTGTAGCCGCATTGGCTCGCGACGTTCACGATCAAGAGCGCCTTGTCCGCGAGCTCGTCGCCGACCGGCGTGCCATCGAGTCGCTTCAATCCGAGACCCTGATACCAGCTCATCGCATCCTCCTTCCCGGCACCTGCCGAGAGGATGCTCATAGCATGGTCTTCAGGTGCGCAGCAGTGACCTCACGTTGCGTCCGCGCCGACGTCTTCCAGGACGCAGCTGGCGGGCGGATTGAACGTGAGCGGATACAGGAATCCGGTGGGCTGCCAGCCGGTCGGCAGTGCGTCGCCATCGAGGTCGATGTCCATGCCTTCGTCGTCCCAGCGATTCCACGCATCCTGGTTCTTCGTCGCGGCGGCATCGAGGCGCTTCAGGATGTCTTTGGGGGCGATGTCGCCCGACGGGGTGCCGAGCAGATTGGCGAAGATGCGCTTGCGCTGCGCAGCGACCCAGGGGGTGTCGACCACCGCGACCGCCAGCTCGCCTTCATAGAGGAGCCCGCGGTTGTTCGAGTTGCAGCTACCGACTTCAAGGAACAGGTCGTCGACGATCACCAGCTTCGAGTGCGTGTCCATCGCGACGAAGTGCGCCTCGGTCTCGTCCTGGCAGAACGTGCAGTCAGTGCGCACGTAGTCGAAGGTGCGCAGTTGATAGATGCGGAAGCGGCTCGGGAAGCGGGTGCGGAAGCGTTGATACGCGATGGCCGTCTGCCAGCAGCCAGGGTCCGTCCACTCGTCGACGGGCATCGTCACGACCACCAGCACGAGCCCGGGCACGGCATCCATGCGCGCGACGATCGCGTCATTGAGGAGTGGCGCGCGGAAGTACTGGTCCTCGATATAGATGAAGTCCTTCGCCTCGCCGACGGCGCGCACGAGGCTCTCGAGGATCGCGTTCTCCGACAGTGGCGCCGGCATCGTCGCTATCATCTGCAGCTGCACCCCGTTCGCGACCGCCGCCGGCGTCTCGCCCAGCGTGAAGCGGGTCGCCTGCGCCGCGTACTCATTGGTGCCCGTGCGCTGCCGCTCCCAGCGGCGATGGAAGACCTCGACCGCGTCGATCACAGAGGGCCCCGCGACGCGCACCATGTAGTCCTTGCGTGGACCGAAGTCGGGCTCGGCCCGCTTCTCGCTGACGGCCCGGCGCTGTTCGCTGGTCGCCGTGAGCTTCATGCGGAGCGGGTCGAACACGCGATGCGCGCTCGTGTCCCAATCGGTCGTCTTGGCGTTCATGCCGCCGATGAACGCGACCTTCTGATCGACGGTCCAGAACTTCTGGTGCCAGCTCGCGATCGGCAGCTCGAAGCCGGCGACGAACGGGATGTCGGAGGCGCCGACCGCAATCGATTCCACGAACGGCGCCAACCCTACGTCGCCGGCGTAGTCGCCGTTGGGCGCGAACGCGTCGTCGACCCGCGTCGCGAAGTCGACCGATGGGAAACTCAACGTGAAGTCGCCGGCCGTCGGGTTCGCTTCGCCCATGTACTCGAAGCGATCGCCGGACTTCTTCGCGTGCGCGAGCAGCGAGTCATCGACGGTGAGGTTCGAGAAGAGGCCGTCCTGTCCCACGAACTGGCCGACCATGATCTTCTTTTCGACCGGGCTCGCTTCGAGCACACCGATGACCGTGTTCGCCTTCCGTGCGAACAGGGTCGTGGTGGGGTGACGAGCCGCGTCGCGCACGAGCTCGAAGTCGGAGGTCCACCACCAGGAGGTGCCGGTGACGAGTCGCTGGGCCTTCTTCACCTCGGCGGCCAGCGCGCTCCACGCGTCTTGTCCATCCATCAAGAGGCGCACATCGTTGCCATGCCGCGCTGGCGGGCCGCTCGCCGCGAAGTAGCGATGGGCAAGGCCGACCCAGAGCGTCCAGGCGCGTCCGTTGTGGGTCAGCATCCAGGCGCTGTCTTGACCGGCATTCGATTGGGTGACTGTCAGCTCGCCGCCGCGCCACGCAAGCTCGCCTTCGAACGCGTGATGTAACGGCGCCTCTACCGTCACGCCGAAGTCGGCGCCCGCGCAGAGGCCCAATGCCGTGCCGACGGTCGCGCCGATGCGCACCGACGGCGCGCGCAACGGCTGGGCCCAGATGTCGAGCGCCGCGACCGTCAACGACGAACAGCCATCCGGTACCGATCCCGGTCCATCGCCCTTGCCACCGAGGACATCTGGGCTTGCGGGCGCCGCCTCGCCGTCACACGCTCCGAGCCACACGCACACTCCGGTCAACGCTATCGCCAGCTCGCCACGCATCGCAACCACCTCTCGCCAGAAGGCCAGCGTATGCGACCCCCACCCCAATTGCCAATCCCAATTCGGTGGGGTCAGGACTGCCCGTTTCTCACTTCTTCCCTAATACTTTCGGGCTTCCGACGCAGTCGACTGCGGACGAGCGGCGCCTGGAGTGAGTGTTTGCGAACAACGCTCACCCCGTTCGCTTGCCGGTGGCATTGGCCCTGTGCCATGACATGCGTGGAGGCCGCATGAGGTCCGTCGTCTTTGTCGCTCCGTTGTTCCGCGCTGGAAGCAACCGCTTTCTTCGCGCTTTTGCTGGTCTTTCCGACATCAAGCTGGGCGTCCTCTCGATGGAGCCCGCGGTGCGCATCGAGCCATCGCTACGCCCTCACATCGCCGCGCACTACCAGATCCGCGATTGCATGGATCCGGCCGAGCTCGTGCGCGGCTGTCGCGGACTTGCCGCGGCACTGGGCGGCGTCGACCGGCTCGTCTCCCCTCTGGAGGAACTCCAGATCCCGGTTGCCGATGCGCGCGCGACGCTCGCGATCGAAGGCATGCACGGTGAGGCCGCGCGCAACTTCCGCGAGAAGGCACGCATGAAGGACGTGCTGCGCAAGGCCGGCATCTCGGTCGCGCGGAGCCGCCTCCTCACCTCGGCGCGCGAGGTCGGTGCGTTCGTCGCCGAGGTCGGCTTGCCGATCGTACTGAAGCCGCCCGCAGGCCTCGGCGCACGCGCGACCTTCTGCATACGCAACCAGCAGGAGCTCGAGCTCGCGATAACCCGCCTCGCCCCGAGCCCGGCCCAACCCTACCAGGCCGAAGAATACGTCGACGGTCGCGAGAGCACCTGCGAGACGGTCACGCTCGACGGCAAGCACATCTGGCGCTCGGGCACGCACTACCTGCCGGGCCCGCTCGAGGTGCTCGAGAACCCGTGGATGCAGTACTGCGTGCTCCTGCCGCGGGACGAAAATGACCCTGACTTCAGGAACTTCGACGACGTCAACGGGCGCGCCCTGGATGCCCTCGGGATGACCAACGGCATCTCGCACATGGAGTGGTTTCTGCGCAGCGACGGCACGCCCATGGTCAACGAGGTCGGCGCCCGCCCGCCCGGCGCCAACATCATGCCGCTCATGAGTCACGCGTACGGCTGTGACATGTGGGCGAAATGGGCGGAGCTGTCGGCGCACGATCGCTTCACGCCGCCGCAGCGCATCCGGGCCGCCGGCACAGCCTTCTTCCGCGGCCAGGGTCAGGGCAAGGTGAGCCATGTGCGTGGCCTCGCCGAGGCGCATTCCGAGGTCGGCAAGTACGTGGTCGAGCGGATGTTGCCGACCATCGGCCAGCCCAAGGCGACGAGCTACGAAGGGGAAGGCTGGGCGGTCGTCGCGCACGAGAGCACCCCGGTCGTGCTGCACGCGTTGAAGCGCCTGGTCGAGCTCGTTCAGATCGAATACGCCTAAACGGCGTTCGGGAAAATTGAGCGAGGCGTGACATATCAGAAGCCGACCGCGTATCGCGTCGAGGACCACGAGCTGCTGCTCGGGTTCTACCAGCGCATCCTCTGGGATTGGCTCGTGCCGCGCTTCCCAGCCTCGCTGAGCCCCAACGCGCTGACGATTCGGTGGGCAGCTCCTGGCGGTGTTCGCGGTGGTCGTTTGCGGCATAGCGACCCTCGGCTACCCCGGCCTCTACTATTTGTCGGCGCTCCTGTTCTTCGTCTCCCTCACGGCCGACAACGTCGACGGGCCCCACGCGCGCAGGACCGGCCAGACGAGCCCGCTCGGCGAGTTCCTCGACCATCGCCTCGATGGCTCCGCGTCCGCTTCATTGCTGCTCGCGACGTGCCTCATGCTGCGCGTCGACGGCGTCGTGATGGCGAGCCTCTGCGCGATCGCTGGCTCCGGCTTGCGATCATCTTCGTCGTGGTCGCGCAGGCGATGTTCGTAGCACTCGGCGCCAACGCGATCGCACCGTCGATCGCGGCCGGGCTCAGCCCGCCTTCGCGGGGCCGCCAACGAAAACCGCGAGGTGCTCGCCGGTCAGGGTCGACTTCGCGGCCACCAGGTCGGCGGGCGTGCCCTCGAACACGACCTTGCCGCCGTTGTTGCCCGCGCCTGGTCCAAGGTCGATGATCCAGTCGGCGTGCGCCATCACCGCCTGATGGTGCTCGATGACGATCACCGATTTACCGGCGTCGACGAGCTTGTCGAGCAGCCCGAGCAGCTGCGCGAGGTCGGCCAGATGCAACCCTGTGGTCGGCTCGTCGAGCACGTAGACGTCACCGTCCGCACCCATCTGGGTCGCGAGCTTGAGCCGCTGCCGCTCGCCACCCGACAGCGTCGTGAGCGGTTGCCCGAGCCGCACCTAGCCGAGCCCAACGTCGGCCATGCGCTGCAGGATCGCGTGCGCGGCCGGAATGCGCGTCTTGCCGGCCCCGAAGAAGATGACCGCGTCTTTCACGGGCAGGTCGAGCACTTCGGCGATATCGAGCCCGCCGAATCGATAGTCCAATACCGCCGCCTGGAAGCGCTTGCCCTCGCAATCCTCGCAGACCGTGGTGACGCCGGCCATCATGCCCAGATCGGTGTAGATTACACCGGCGCCGTTGCAGGTCGGACAGGCGCCCTCGGAGTTGGCGCTGAACAACGCGGCATTCACGCCATTCGCTTTCGCGAACGCCCTGCGGATCGGCTCCAAGAGACCCGTGTACGTCGCCGGATTGCTGCGCCGTGAGCCACGGATCGGCGCCTGATCAACCGACACCACACCGTCTCGATTCGACACCGAGCCGCGGATCAATGAACTCTTGCCCGAGCCTGCCACGCCGGTCACCACCACCAGCACGCCGAGCGGGATGTCGACATCGACGCCTTTCAGGTTGTGCGTGCGCGCGCCGCGCACCTTCATCGCTCCCGAGCGCTCGCGCACCGACGGCTTCAACCCGACTCGGTCGCTCAAGTGACGTCCGGTGATCGTGCCGCTGCCGCGCAGACCAGCGACGGAGCCCTCGAACACTACCTCGCCGCCTTCGGCGCCAGCGCCCGGGCCGAGGTCGACGACGGGGTCCGCGATCGCTATCACCTCCGGCTTGTGCTCGACCACGAGCACGGTGTTGCCCTTGTCGCGCAGCCGCAGCAAGAGCTCGTTCATGCGCTGGATGTCGTGGGCATGCAGGCCAATCGTCGGCTCGTCGAAGACGTAGGTCACATCGGTGAGCGACGAGCCGAGGTGGCGCACCATCTTCGTGCGCTGCGCCTCACCACCCGACAATGTGCCCGCCGGCCGGTCGAGGCTGAGATAGCCAAGACCGATCTCGACGAACGAGTCGAGCGCGTGCTGCAACCCCGCCAGCAAAGGCGCGACGGAGGCCTCTTTCAGGCCGCGCAGCCACGCCGCCAGGTCGCTGATCTGCATCGCGCAGGCGTCGGCGATATTGACCTTTTTGATCTTCGACGACCGGGCGGCCTCGTTGAGGCGCGTGCCGCCGCACTCGGGACACGCGGTGAAGGTGACCGCTCGCGCCACGAACGCCCGTATGTGGGGCTGCATCGCGTCGACGTCCTTCGACAGCATCGACTTCTGGATCTTCGGGAAGAGCCCTTCGTACGTCAGGTTGATGCCGTCGACTTTGATCTTGGTCGGCTCCTTGTGAAGCAGGTCGTGAAGCTCTTTCTTGGTGAACTTGCGGATTGGCCTATCCGGGTCGAAGAAGCCGCAACCCGAGAAGATGCGGCCCAACCAGCCATCCATCGAGTAGCCGGGGATCGTGATCGCGCCCTCATTGAGCGACTTATTGTCGTCGTAGAGCTGGGACAGATCGATATCGTTCACCGATCCGATGCCCTCACGGCGTGGGCACATGCCACCCGCGATGGCGAACTCGCGGCGCTCGGTCTTGCCTTCGCCCTTCTCGATCTTGATCGACCCGACGCCGCGCACCGATGGCACATTGAACGAGAACGCGTTGGGCGAGCCGACGTATGGCTTGCCGATGCGGCTGAACAGCACCCGCAGCATCGCGGTCGCGTCGGTCGCGGTGCCGACCGTCGAGCGGGAGTTTGCCCCCATTCGCTCCTGGTCGACGATGATCGCGGTCGTCACGCCTTCGAGCACGTCGACATCGGGCCGGGCGAGTGTCGGCATGAAGCCCTGCAGGAACGCGCTGTAGGTCTCGTTGATCATGCGCTGCGACTCGGCCGCGATGGTGCCGAACACCAGCGATGATTTGCCCGAGCCCGAGACGCCGGTAAACACGGTCAGCCGCCGCTTCGGAATGTCGACACTGACGTGCTTCAGGTTGTTCTCCCGGGCGCCCTGCACGCGAATCAGATCGTGGCAATCCGCGGGGTGCCGGGCAGCCTGCGCGCGTTCTGCCGGTCCGCTCATGCGGTCCTCGCGAGCAGCTCGACGAGCTTGCCGGCCATCATCTTCCAGCCGTAGCGCGCGCCGCCCGACTCCTGCTTCTGGTCCGGCTTGAAGCCCGTCTGCACGATCGACAGGTGGGTGCCCGACGCCGTCGGCGTGAGCCTGAACGTCACGATGGTATCGAGCGTCATCGGGCCGACGACCCACGCATAGCTGAGCATGTGTAGCGGCTCGACCTCGAGGATCCGGCAATTCACGGTGCCGTCCCACGGCGGATAGGCCTGGGTCTTGAACGTGAACGCAGCGCCCGGCGCGAGCTGGAGCCCGATGACCGGCAGCAGCCACTCGGCGAGCAGCGCGGGCTCGGTAATCGCACGCCAGACCTTCTCCGGCGCATGATCGAGCTCGAGCTCGAAGGAGAGAGTCTCGGTCTGCGATCGCGCGCTATTGTCGGTGATAGTCATTGGTCTATTTTCTCCAGCAGTCGCTCGAGCCGATCGATGTGCTCGGTCCAGAAGGCCCGATAATGCGCAATCCAATCGGTGAGCGGCTTGATGCCGCGGGGCTCCACCCGGTAGTAGACACAGCGCCCATCGCGCCGGCCGTTCACGAGGCCGGCGTCTTTCAGGGTGGCGAGGTGCTGAGAGACGGCCGGCTGCGAGAGGTCGAAGCGTGCGGTGAGGTCTTTCACCGCCGCTTCGCCACGCGTGAGCGACTCGAAGATCGCCCGGCGGCTGGGGTCCGCCAGCGCTTGGAATATCTTGTTCTCGGCTGCCACACTGCTCATCCATGACACATAAGCTGCAACTTATCTGTCGTCAAGTATGCCACTCAGGAGCACGCAGCTCATGCGTCGATCCGGGGATCCTCGACCAGCGGCGGCAGGTTGAGCGGTGGCATCGCCCGCGGCCCGCGCAGCACGAGCTGCACATCGCCCAGGAAGCGCTCGCGGTAGCCGCCCTCGCAGTAGCAGAGGTAGTAGACGAAGGCGCGCCAGAAGCGCTCGCCGCGGGCACGCACGATCTCGGCCTCGTGCTGCTCGAGGTTGCGCCGCCACAGCGCCAGGGTGCGGGCGTAGTGCGGGCCAATGTCTTCCATGTGATGCAGGCGCAGCTGACCGGCGCGGGTGGCGGCGTCGAGCAGGGCGTTCAGCGACGGGATGCAGGTGCCAGGAAAGATGCGGGCCTTGATGAAGTCGACGTCGTCGCGCGCCTCTTCGTAGCTGGCGTCGGGCACGGTGATGGCCTGCACCGCCACCAGCCCTGCCGGGCCCACCAGGCGCTCGCACACCTGGAAGAACTCGCGGTACTGCGTGGCTCCGATGGCCTCGATCATCTCGACTGACACCAGGCGGTCGTACTGGCCGCGTAGGTCGCGGTAGTCCTCGAGCAGCACCGTGATGCGATCGGCCAGGCCAGCCTCCGCGACCCGCTCAGTGGCCCGCTCATGCTGCGCCGTAGAGATCGTCGTGGTGGTCACCCGGCAGCCGGTTGTCTGCGCGGCGCGCACCGCCAGGGCTCCCCAGCCGGTGCCGATCTCGACCAGGTGGTGCTCGGGGCGGAGGTCCAGTTTGGCGATAAGCCGGTCGATCTTGGCCAGGCTGGCCTCCTCCAGCGTCGCATCCGGCCGCTCGAAGATGCCGCAGGAGTAGGACATCGTTGGATCGAGCATCAGGGCAAAGAGGTCGTCGCCGAGATCGTAGTGGGCGGCGATGTTCTTCTTGCTGCCGCCGCGGGTGTTGGGGCGCAGGAGATGCCGGGCATGATCCACCTTGCGCCAGAGCCACGCCAGGCCACCCTCGAGCCCGGTCATGGCGTCGCGATTGCGCACCAGGAGGCGCATCACGGCGGTCAGATCGTCGGCACTCCAGTCCCCGTCGATGAACGCGTCGGCCGCAGCGAGTGTGCCGCCGCCGGCGACTCGCTGCCAGAAACGCTCGGCGTGCACCGTGATCTGCGCGCGCAGCCCATCGGCGGCGGGCTGGCCCAGCAGCACCCGGCCATGGGCGTCGATGATCGCAAGCTCGCCCTCACGCAGGCGGCCCAGGCGAGCGAGCAAGACATTGCGCAGGAGCGATGGGGCCAGGCCATACGCCGGACGGCGAGCGAGCGACATCTTCGGGGTCATCATGGGCGCTTACCTCGGGTACGGGGATGGGCGAAGAACGGAGCGCCGCGCAGCCACAGGCGCAGGGCCTGCCAGTAGATGGCGCCGTGCACTTTCCAGGTCATGAGCGGCTGGGTCAGGCGCGCCACGAGCAAGGTGCGCGCCGTGAGGGGCTGGCGGGTGAGCTCGAGCTGGGCGCGAAAGACCTCCGCACCGCCCTCGTCATTGGCCATATCCACCCGCAGCTGCGCGCCCGGGCGGGACAGCTGCCAGCGGTAGCGCTGGCCCATCGGAAAGAAGGGCGACACATGAAAGGCCTTGTCGAAGCTTGCCACCACGTCGCCCTCGGGCGGGGCCGCGAGCACATAGGCATGGCGCTCGCCCCACGGCGTGTTGGTGATCTCGGCGACCACCGCGGCCAGAGTGCCATCACGTCGGTGGCAGTAGTAGAAGCTCACCGGGTTGAAGGCATGACCGCCGGTACGCACGTGGGTGAGCAGGTAGATGGCGCCCGCGGGTCGCTCGCCCAGGGCCGCTTCCACCCGATCGCGCACCGCGGCGCCGAGCGGAACCTGGGGATCGCCCAGACAGTCGGCCCGGCGCGGGCGGGCGGCGGCCGGTAGCGTGTCGAGCGCGTCCACATTCACATAGAGCAGATACAGGCGGTAGCGGAACCCATGACCCATCGGCGCGCGCCGGGCATGCATGATGGTGCCGCGGTAGAGGGCGTTCACAGCGTCACCCCGAAGGGCGCGCAGGCGCGCAGCGCGCTGACCACGCCATCCTCGTGAAAGCCGTTGCGCCAGTAGGCACCGGCGTAACTGGTGGAGCGGTGTCCGATGAGCTCGCCATGCCGCGCCTGGGCCGCGATCCCGGGCTGGGTGAAGATGGGGTGGGTGTAGGCTTCGCGCGCGATGACCTGGGACTCGTCGATCTCGCCCGCCTGGGCGTTCAAGGTCACGAGGAGCTGGGTCTGGCAGCCGAGCGGCTGGAGGCGATTCATCCAGTACGTCACCCGCGCGCCCGTGCCGGGGCCGGTGCGGTAGTTCCACGCGGACCACGCGGCGCGCTCGCGCGGCATGACCCGGACGTCGGTGTGCAAGAGCGCGAGATTCTCCTGGTAGGGGAAGGCGCCAAGGAGCTCCTGCTCGAGCGGCGACGCATCGGTCAGGAGCCGCAGGGCCTGGTCGGCGTGGCAGGCGATGATGGCGTGATCAAAGTGGTCGCCGTCGACGAGCACCCCGCCCTGAGGCGGCCGGGTGATGTGCGCGACCGGGACGCCGGTGTGCACCTGTCCGCGCAATTCGGCCAGGATCGCTCGCACGTAGGTGCGCGCGCCGCCCGGGATGGTGAGCCACGGCACGCTGCGACCGAGGTCGAGGAAGCCGTGGTGCTCGAAGAAGCGCAGCACGAAGCGGGCCGGCAGGCTGGCAGCACCGCCTTGCCCCAGCGACCACACGCTGGCCGCCAGGGGCAAGGCGTGATCCTCGACGAAGCCCGCGCTGTAGCGCCCGGCGGCCAGGAATTCGCCAAAGGTAGGCGCCGCGCCCTCGCTGCCGGCCAAAAAGGTGCGCGCCGCGCGATAAAAGCGCGGGATGTCGGCAAGCATGCGCCAATGTCGCATCGACAGGGCGCGGCGTTTCTGCGCGAAGAAGCCAGGCAGGCCGCGGCTGCCATAGGCCAGGCCGTCGGGGCTGCTCACCCCGAAGCTCATGTCACTCTCCACCCACGCCACCCCGAGGCGGGAAAGCAGGCGCACGAAGCTCGGGTAGGTGCGGGTGTTGAAAACGATGAAGCCGGTGTCCACGGGGATCGGCCGACCGTGCTCGCGGAAGTCGACGGTGTTCACATGCCCCCCCAGTCGAGGTGCCGCCTCGTAGAGGGTCACCTCGTGCAGCGGGTCAAGCAGATGCGCTGCGACCAGCCCCGACACGCCCGCACCGACGATCGCGATCTTCATTTGCGTGGCTCGAGCAGGTAGTGCGACACGCCCCATTCACTGCCGCCGGCGTAGCCAAACAGCTCCGCGCAGGCCAGGAAGAACAACCGCCAGCGCTCGTAACGCACGCGCCCCTCGCGCCCGCCTCCAAGAACCTCGACCGCGCGGTGGCGGTGCTGCTGTAGGCGCGCGTGCCAGGCATTGGAGGTGCGGCCGTAGTGGGTGCCATCGAGCCACCACTGCTGAGTGGTCGTGAGGTCGGCATCCAGCCGGGGCAAGAGATCGTGGGACGGCATCATACCGCCAGTGAAGAAGTGCCGCGCCATCCAGTCGGCATCGCCCGCGTCCTCGAAGGGATAGGCAAAGCTCTTGTGGCTGAACACGTGCACGAAGGCCTTGCCGTCGACCTCGAGCCAGTCGCGCACCCGATGCAGGAGCTGGCCCCAGTTGCGCATGTGCTCGAACATCTCGATCGAGACCACCCGATCGAAGCGGCGCGGGGCGGCAAAGACGTTCATGTCGGCAGTGATGACGTCGACATTGGTGAGGCCAAGGGCGGCGGCGCGGGCCAGGATGCGGGCCCGCTGGGGTGCCGAGCCGGACACTCCGGTGATGTGCGCCCCCGGGAAGCGACGCGCGGCCCAGATGGTGAGGCTGCCCCAGCCGCAGCCTAGATCCAGGATGTGCTGACCGTTGGCCAGCCCAGCGCGCTGCGCGGTGAGCTCGAGCATGGCTTCCTCGGCCTGATCGAGGCCGGTCACCGGCGCCGGCCAGTAGCCCGAGGAGTACTTCTGGTTGGCACCGAGGCACAGGCCATAAAACGCCGGTGGCACCTCGTAGTGCTGCGTGTTGGCCGCCTGCGACGCCATGGCAATGGGGCTTGCCGCCATGCGGCCCAGCCAGGCGGCAAGGGTGGTCTCGCGATCGGCATGCCGCGTGGCCTCGCTCTGCAGTCGCCCGCGCACGATGCGACGGATGCCGGCCCGCACCAGGGCCTCGGGCACACGGCCCCGCTCGACCAGGGCCACGGCCGATGTCATGAGGTTCATGGGATCTCCTGAACGAGCAAGCAGCGAAGTTCTCGAGTGAGGTCAGCCGATGGCCCTGAGCCAGCTCACCCTCGAATCTGAACGAATAGGACGATTTCAAGTGTGAAATCGTGTCAGTCGTCTACCGAGAGGCCACTCTGAAGGGCCGCGCGTCGGCGAAGCTGACGAGCTCACGCTCGAGCGGGGTCGAGAAGCGCGTGGTCACCACGGTGGTGCCGAGCCATGTCGTGAGCTCCAACGCTTGTCCCGCGATCGCAGTTGTTGCCTCGCTGCCGACGTCTTCCAGGAGTCGCGTGACGACCGTGCCGTCGGTGCGCTGCGCCCAGCCGCCGACGATGCGTGTCGACCCAGACGGTCGGACCGATGTTGCCGTTCCTGTCGTAGAGTGGCGCTCGATGGGGTCCGAGGTACCAATCGCGCTGGGTCCAGCCCATCGCGGTCGGGTCGAGCGATGGCAACAAGGCAACACCCGGCACCAGCGCGGGCGCCGCGTCTACGTCGGCGGGCAGCACCCAACCTTCACCGGCCGCGACCGCGACCGCGACCGCGCTTAGCCCGGCCAGCGCCGCGGTCGCCTGGCGCGCGGTCCAGCCAGTCCACCAGCGCAGGTCGGCGAGCGTCACCGGGCCGTGGGTGGCGAGGTAGCGACGGGCGAGCTCGAGCCGGCCGGTCTCATCTTCTAATATCGCGCGAGCGGAACCAAACGCGCAGGAGTCGAGCCAATGATACTGGCTCGAACGCCAGGTGCCGATCGGTTGCGCGCGGGCGATGTGGCCCTCCATCGCAAGCAGGTACAAGAGCCGCGACGAGAGCGGCGAGCGCTGGGTGTACTTGCCCGACCCGACCGTCAGCTCGAGCGCGAGCTCGGGCACGAGCTTCGACACGTCCTGGGTACGACGGTCGATTCCATCGGCGAGCAGCGCGCGTGTCTTGGCCTCGACCCGCGCGAGCCAGTGTGGCACGTCACCCGGGTCCATCTCGGCCGCCAGCCACTTCGCGAGCTGCTTGCGTTCAGCGACCGCGACCGCGCGCGAGCCGGCCGCGAAGATTGGCGCCTCCTCCGACGGCACCACGAACAGCGTGCGCCGCATCGCATGCAGGCGCCAGAGCGAACGCGCCTCGTAGAGCGCGTGTTCAAGGAGTGCTGTGGTGAAGCCCGGCACCCGCGCCCACAACGCGAGGTAGGGCGTCGCCGGGTCGCTCGAGTGGAGCGCTACGATGCCACGCACCGCCGTCACACAGTCGGGGGCGGTGCGCATCAAGTGATGGCGGGCGACGAGACGCACACGCCGCTCGGCATCGTCGATCAGTCGCGGCGCGGCCATCGACGCCTTGTTGTTTGTGCGCGGCGCTGATGCCTGCTTCGCTGTATTACTCGCGGAGCGTGCCATGTCTTTGCCTACCACATAACAACGGGCTGGCCGATCCCTGGCACTTGTCGCACCCTGTAGCCATGACCTTTCAACCGCATCCGCTGCTGCGTGGGCCACACCGCCAGACGATCTTCGGCGCCTTCGGCCGCCATGCGCCCGTGGTCGTTATGCGCCCCGAACGTTTCGAGCTGTCCGACGGCGACTTCGTCGACCTCCTCCACAGTGGCCCGCCCGAGGACGATCACCCGCGCGCAATCCTTTTGCATGGCCTCGGTGGCAGCGCCCAGTCGCGCTACATTCGCGCCATGAACGCTGCGCTGGTGGCCGCGGGCTGGGCCGTCACTGCGTTTCAGTTTCGCGGCGCAGCTGGACCAAATCGGCGCGCACGCACCTATCATTCGGGCGATACCGGTGACATCGCGGAGGTTGCCCAGGCCCTGCGTGCGCGCGCGATGCTGCCGAGCGCAACCACTGCGCGGCCTGCGAACAGGCACCCGGCGAAGCTGATCGCGGTCGGCTTCTCGATGGGCGGCAACGTAGTCTTGAAGCTGCTTGGCGAGCAGGGGGCGAACGCTGTCTTCGACGCCGCCGTCGCGGTCTCGGTGCCGTTTCGCCTCGCGGTCTGCTCGGCACAGCTCGCGACCGGCGCGTCACGTCTCTACGGGCATCATCTCGTCAGCGGGCGGCAGCGATCGCTACGCGCGATCCGCCACCTCGTAGCGCCCCTCATCGACTACGAGCGGGCGATGGCGGCGACCGACTTCCGCACGCTCGACTCGCTCGTGACCGCGCCACTCAACGGTTTCACGAGCGCGGACGACTACTATGCGCGCTCATCGAGCCTCGGCTTCATCCGCCACGTGCAGCGCCCGACGCTGGTGCTGCATGCGCACGATGACCCGTTCATGACACCCGAGGCGGTGCCCACCACAAGCGATCTGTCGCCATCGATCACGTTCGAGCTGCATCCCCATGGCGGCCACGTCGGCTTCATCGAACGTGGTGCGGCAGGCCTGCCACGCTCCTTCATCGAGCGGCGCGTGGTCGCCTGGCTCCGCCCGTTCTTGAGCGATTAGATCAGGCTCATCTGGCTTTTGCGTGGGTGGCTATACGCATCCTGCACACCAGCTGGGACGAAGCCTGGCACCTTGTTGCGCACGGTGTCCATGGCGAGCTGGTCCCTCAGAACCCGACCGACGAGCCGTCCCCCGTCCTGCTCGACCGCATCCGCGCCGAACGAGCCACCACCGAGACACCCCGGAAAAGAAACGGGTGCAGCTCCTCCCAGATCACCGCCGCACACGCCTGAAGACCGCGCCAGTCCTGGACGTGCGCATGGCTGAAGTAGGCGTTTGAGGTCGGAAAGATCGACAGAACGCGGAGCATCCCGCACGAGCGAGGCCAGCAAAGACCAGGGCTTCAGGAGGTACGAGAGGTCCGCGGAGACGACGATAGTTCAGCCGGCGACCAACGACAACGAGCTCCGGGAA
>Ga0105049_10000757_pt1 | contig 36393 bp, 31 predicted proteins | sample MAT06_FD_78087 | JGI IMG/M metagenome (GOLD analysis project Ga0105049, IMG submission 78087) | Freshwater microbial communities from Lake Fryxell liftoff mats and glacier meltwater in Antarctica - MAT-06 | ecosystem: Environmental > Aquatic > Freshwater > Ice > Liftoff microbial mat | place...
GAAATCATCGATATCCAGCAGCGCCACCGCCAGTGGCTGGTTCCCCCGTTCGGCGGTTGATTTCTGCACGGCGAATGCTTCCTCCAGCCCGCGGCGATTCAGCACTTGCGTCAGCGGGTCCACGCGCACCAGCCCGCTCACTGCAGTGAGCTCACCTTCGAGCGTGATGATGCGTTGGCTGCTTTCCTCGGCGATCTTGCGGGCCGTGTTCAGTTCATCGTGAGTACGTTCCATCTGTTCGCGCATCTCCGCGGCGTCGGCCAGCAGGCTGGCGACAACCCGGGTAATCGAAACAAGATTATCGGCGCGGCCGATGGCTTCGGCACGTTCGCCGATGCGGCGATGAAATTCGCCGGTGTGCGCAGCGGCGGCACCGAGACGCGCCACCAGCGACGACAGCATTTCCTTTACCGCCATTCGCGCTAGATTTAGATCAGCTTTCAGCTCCGACTGGCGCCGAACGGCGCACTGCAGGCTGTCTTCCACGTCGCTCAGGCTGCCCTCATCCAGCGGCGCCTGCAGCAGCGCGGTAACTCGCATGACCTGGCCGCTTACCCATTCGTCATCTTCAGCGAACAAGGCGAGATTGGCGCAGACCAGTCGCAGCAGGTTAATAAGCCGCTCGCGCAAAATGACCTGCCGACGCGCGTCGTTACGGCCTTCCTTGCAGGCGGTCTTTACGGCGCTGAGCCAGGTTTCATCCGGCGCCACGGCCAGCCTGCCAACGCGACGGCCCAGGCTCTCCTCGGCCAGCTCCGTACGCGGTACGCGACGGTCGGCGGTGTCGGCGCGAGGGACCGGTTCATACAATTCCAGTGCGGCCAGCGCAAACGTGCGCCAGGGGTTGGATGCAGCGCTGTTGGCATCGGTTTTTGGCTGTGCGGCTTCGCTTGCGCCCGAGTTTTTGGGGTCAGAGCCCAAATTCGCCGAGCCTACGGTCCGCCCGGCGGGTGCGGCGCGATTCACCGCAGCGAAATTGGCGTCTGACCCCAATAACTCGTCGCCGTCTGCTGCGGCAGGCGGGCGGACGACCTGCAGGCCGGGCAGATCCTGTGAACGCCCCGCCCAACCGCCCATCAATCGTTCCAATTTTTCACGGGTGCGGTCGTTGTCGGTTGAGCTGGTCAGTACATGTCTCACCGCGCCCAGCTTGCGCGCCCGGGTCCAATCGGCGTGAGTGGTGTCAAGTTGGGTCAGCAGTTGCTGCAGCAGGCGCGGCCATTCGCGGGCGGGCTCAGCCAGCGTCGCGCCGACGAGCTCAGCCGCACTGGCTGTCTTGGTAACGGTTCCCATGTCGATTCCCTTTCTATTCTTTTCTATTTTCTGGAAAGCGCTTACGCGATTCCGTTATCGGGTCGCGCCGGCTGCCGAGCGCAGCAAGCCGATGAATTTCCCGCTGCCCACCGATTTCTTTTTTGGCAACGGGTTCTGGTCGCCGAACTCCAGGCGGAAACGCGCGAAGTCGGCAGCGGGAATCGGCCGGGAAAAATAGTAGCCCTGCATCATGTGACAGCCGTGGGCGTGCAGCAGGCACATCTGTTCGTGCGTCTCCACCCCCTCAGCGATCACTCGCAGATTCAGGCTCTTGGCCATCGCGATAATGGCGGCGACGATGGCCTCGTTATCCGATCCGTTCTGGAGCTCGCGCACAAACGACGCGTCGATCTTCAACGTGTCGATAGGCAAGCGGCGCAGGTAGGAAAGCGAGGAGTAACCGGTGCCGAAATCGTCCACCGATAGCGTGATACCAAATTCCGTCAGCGCATCCAGCACCGGCAACGTCGATGCAAGGTTACGCATCAACGAGGTCTCGGTGATTTCAAGCTCGAGGAACTCGGGGCTGATGCCTTGCCTCGCCAGGATCTCCTTGATGAGCGCCACAAAATTACCGCGCTCGAAATGTCCGCCCGGAATATTCACCGCTAATGGCAGCGGCTCGAAGCCGCTGTCGACCCAGACGCGATTCTGCCCCACGACATGGTTGAGGGCCCATTCGCCGAACGGGATGATGAGGCCAGTATCTTCCGCGATGGAAATGAATTCCCCCGGTGGCACCAGGCGGCCTTCGCGCTGCCAGCGCATCAGCGCTTCCGCGCCAACGATCTTGCCGAGCCGGGTGTCGATCTGCGGCTGGTAGTACATCACCAGCTCTTTGCGCTCCAGCGCCTTGTGCAACGCGTGCTCCAGCGCCAGCCGGTCGCGCGACACCGCATTCAGCCCGGGCTTGTAAACCTGCATGGCGTTCTTGCCGCTGGCCTTGGCCGCGTTCATGGCGATGTCCGCGCATTGCAGCAGCAGTTCCAGCTTGTCGCCATCGCGCGGGAATCCGGCAATGCCGACAGCCGCAGTGCTGATCACGTCCTGGCCCGCCAGGCGGATCGGTTTGCGCAACGCAGCCATCAGGTGCTGCGCGGCCGGCTCGGCATCGTCGAGGTCAGCGAGTCCGGTCAGCATGACCGCGAACTCGTCACCGCCCAGTCGCGCCACCAGATCGGCATGGGCGCTGCGAATGCCGCCGTTGCGAATAGCCTGATTCAGGCGCATACCCACTTCCATCAGCAGTTGGTCACCGGCGGCGTGACCCAGCGTGTCGTTGATCTGCTTGAAGCGGTCGAGGTCGATACAGAGCAACACCACGCGGGTCGAATCGCACTGCGCACGGTCGATGGCGAGGCCGAATTGTTCGACAAATAGATTGCGGTTGGAGAGGCCCGTGAGGCTGTCGTAATTGGCCAGCACGCGGATCTGGTCCTCCGTGCGTTTGCGCTCGGTGATGTCCTGGATTACCCCCTGCACTCGCGCAACCATGCCGTTGACGTCACGCTCGGCTTCGAATTCCAGGTGCACCGTGCGGATGCTTTCGTCTTCAGCCACCAATCGGCATTCTACCTGCGCCATGGTGCCGTCGCGCAGTGTGCGCGCGATGATCGTTTCCACCCAGGCGCGATCGTCCCTGTGCAGGTGCCGGAAAAATTGTGCCTCCGGCATCGCCATGTGCGACACCGGCCGCCCCATCAGACGGAAACATTCTTCAGAGGCAATACAGGTTTGGCGCGCGACATCCCATTCCCAGTGGCCCAGTCGAGCGATGCGTTGCGCGCGCGCTTCCTTGGCGCGGCTCTTGGCCAGTTCACTGCGTGTGCGGCTGGCACGAAGCAGATAGCGGATGCGTTGCACCAGCAGCGTCCAGTGATCGGACTTAACAAAAAAATCGGTGGCGCCGGCTTCATAGGCGCGGCAAATGGAGCCTTCGTCGTCCAGCCCCGTGAGCATGAGCACCGGCACATGTTCACCGCCCGGTAGCGCGCGCAGACGGCTACAGGTTTCAAAACCATCGAGGCCAGGCATCAGCGCATCTAGCAGTACCAAGTCGGGCGGCTGCTCGCGAAACGCGGACACCCCACGCTCGCCGCAATCCGCCTCTGTGGTCGAAAAGCCCAGTTCCTCCAGCGACGTGACCGTGAGCAGGCGCGCCACATCATCATCGTCAATGACCAGCACATTCGGTCGGGTTTCGGCTTGATCCATTCTTCCATCCATGTGTTTAGCATCGGATCGGCGCCAGGCAAGTCAATTAACCGGGCGTTCCGCACATCTAGTTATCGGCAGGAGGGTGAGCAAGATAAAGGGGGATTTGGAGATTTTTTGTTCGGGTGTGCCGAACGCTTCATGGACGGCGCCGCTGCGTAGAAAAATCCTCCGTCATCTCAGCGAATAGCCATAGGCACCGTTCGCTGTGATGACGGAGATGTGGCATGTGCGCATCAAACTCAAGCATTGGCGATGCTTTCCAGCCAAAAGTGCCCCGGAACCCCCTCTGGTGCTGGGTGTACGTGCCTAATTCAAAAAACCCTACCGCAAATAGTCAAACAACGACGTCTGCGAAATCTTCGCGTAGCTGGCCAGCGCAGCCTGCACGCCGGTCTGCGTCACCGTGAAATCGCTTATCGTTTTCACGTAGTCAATATCTTCCAGCTTCGACAGCGTGCCCTTCAAATCCACGTCGCGCGACGAACCCAACACGCCAACCTGATCCAGTTCGTTCAGCCGCGCACCCGCCGCGCCGCGTCCATCTGAAATATGATTCAGCGCCTGGTCGAGATTGGCCAGCGACGCGCGCAGGCCGTTCGCCACCGCCGTAACGTTGCCATTGGTCGGTGTTTCCAGCACCGCGATGGCATCGCGGAGGGTTTTGAATACATCCTGGTTTCCGCTGGGCAACACGCTGAACTTATCGCCATTGGCCGGCGCACCGTCCACATTGATGCTGATGCCAGGCACCGCAATCGACGCCGGCGCCGTGAACGGGGTGCCAGTGCTGATGGCGGTGTTGGTGGTCGTGTCCCAGACGTCATAGGTGCTGGTGCTGCCGCTGCCCTGGAAACGGATTTCATAATTGTTGCCAGTCAACGCGGCGGGATTGGCGACGCGTCCGCTATCGATAATGCCGGAGCCCGTATTGGCGCTGTTCGCGGCGCTGACGAAGAGGCCATTGCCGTTGGGGATGCGCATGAATACATCCGCGCCGTTAAAGGCGGTTTCCATGGAGCGGGTGCTGGAGACATTGATGACTCTTGCGCCATCGTCGGCAACGTAGTTGACCGCCGCCCCGTTCTCGACGAAGGGTGGCGTGTCTTCGCGATAGCCGCCGAACAGGTAACCGCCCTGCCCGTCGGCAGAGTTAGCGAGACCGACCAGCGTGGCGAGTCCCTGCCGCAGTTGTCCGGCGATGGTCTTGCGATCCAAATCGGACAGTGAGCCGTTGCCGGCTGCGATCAGTTGATCGCGGGCGGTCTGCAGGTTGTCGCTGACGGAACCAAGCGTGTTTTCGGCGAACGAAAGGCGTTGCTGGGCAATCTGGCGGTTTTGCTCAAACTGGCTGTTGGCGGCGAGATCGGAGCGCAGCACTGATGCACCTGCAGCCGCAGCTGGATCGTCAGCGAGGCTGGCGCTGCGCTTGCCAGTGGCAAGCTGGTTCTGGAGTTGTGCCAGGTCGGCCTGCTTGTTGCTGATGGTCGCCGAGGTGGCGCGGTACATCTGGTTGGTGGAGATTCTCATGATCTATTTCCTATCGGCCCATGTTAAGCAAGGTATCAAACACGGTTTGCGCGGCGGCGATGACTTTGGCAGCGGCCTGGTAGGCCTGTTGGTAGCGCATCAAATTGGCGGCTTCCTCATCCAGATTCACACCCGTCACGCTCTGTTCGGCGGCGACTGCGTCGTCGCGTATTGCGCCCTGCACGGTGGAATCAAAATTGGCGGCGCGCGCCTGGCCACCGACGCTGGCGAGGGTCGCAGCGAAATTCTGCGCGGGCGTCTGGCCGTCGACGATTCGTGCGGAGCCTAAGCCCGCTAGCGATAGCGCATTACGGTTGTCGCCAGCGAAGTTGGCGTTGGCGCCGACGGTGATGGTGTCGCCGGGGCGCGGTGTACCGGACAAGGTCAGCGACCAGCCGTTGAAATTGATGGCGGTGCCGGGTGTGTAAGTCTGGCCGGTCAGATTTCCGGTTCCGGTACCGGCCACATCGAATGATCCGGCAGCGGTGAACGTTAACGTTACCGGCTGGGTAAGATTGGCGTTGGCGGTGGTACCGACGCTCATGCTCTGCACCGTCGCGCTGCCCGCATTGGTCAACGTGGCTTTTGCCGCCACCGGCTGTGCAAGAGCAACTTTGGTCGGGTCATTGAATGCCGCCGTGATGCCGTTTGCGCGTGTCGATACTGGCCTCAGGCTGAAGCTGTCGCCGGCGTTCATGGCACCGGACGCCGCGTTGAGGCTGAAGCCATCCATGGTCGCTGGCAGCGTGGTGGACGATTGCACCGTACCGTCGGACAAGCGCGTCGTGCTGTAATTGGTGCCATCGAAATCGAGACGATAGTCCGACGCTTTTAGCTGCGAGGCATCAGCGATGGTGATGCCGATAGCTGCATTGCCGGTGTTGGCGACGAAGGCATCCGCAGTCGCAGCGGGAATATTGAACAGATTGCTGCCGTTGCCGCCGCTCAGATCCACGCCAGCTTGATGCTGCGCATTCATCGGTGTGGCGATGGCGATGGCGAGACGACCGAGTTGAGCTTGCACGTCCGCCAGGTCACGGTTGTGAACATTCATTAGTCCCGCCACCTTGCCGCCCATCAGCGACCCATCGCTGCCGAGCTGGACATTGCCGGTCGGCGTTATCATGATCATGGATATTTTCGACGGATCGTTGGGATCGGTCGTAGCAGCGAGGGTACTGAATCGGTCGCCCACCACTAGCGGCTGGCCATTGCCCACCAACACGTTCAAGGCGCCGTCACCCTGCGGGGTCAAGGTCACGCTGATTTCATTGGCGATGCCCTGGATCATGTTGTCCCGCTGATCCATCAAGTCGTTCGGTTTTTGTCCCGATGCCAGCGCGAGCGTGATGCGCGAATTGAGCGACGCGACCTGCTTGCCGAGTTCGTTAACGTTTTTAAGCGATTGCGTAAGGTCTCGGACCGAGGTGTCCTTGAGCAGGTTGATGCTGTCGACTGTTTCGGAAAAGCTAGTGGCGAGATTGCGCGCATCGTTCAGGAAAGCCTGGCGTTGGCCGGTGGATGACGGTTGCGCCGACATCGATTGCGCGCTGTTGAAGAGATTGTCGATGGCCGCACCGATGCCGGTGTCGGCATTGCCCATCAAGGAGTCGAGCCGCTTCAGGTAGGCCGCCTGGGTTTCAGCCTCGCTGGCACGCGAAGTGGCGCGATTGACTTCGCGCGTAGCCAGTTCGGAAAAAGCTCGAGAGATTGTCGAAACGGTTACGCCGTTGCCCATGAACCCGGCACCGGCAAACTGCGGCTCCGCTGCGGTCTGCACCACACTCTGGCGCTTGTAGCCGGGCGTAGAGACGTTGGCGATGTTATGGCCCGTGGTCTGCAGCGCCGTGTAGGCTGCAGTCAGACCACTGGCACCGACCGATAAGATTCCGCTGGACATAATGTGATCCTGGTTTGGCTACATTTCTGACATGTTCGGCTGTTGATCGGCAGGCAGCGGAAAAACTTTAGGGTGCGGCGGATAAATTTTCAGTGCGTTGACGAGCGCCCCTTCGCCTGGCGACAAGGTTGGTATGGGGTCGATGCACAAATAAAACGGCGACGCTCGAAATGGCACACCCCCATCCCAACCCCCACAACTGCGGGGGGAACAACCACAAGGGTTGCGCCGGGAGCGGAAACGAAAGGCATCCACCAACTGCGGGAAACAGCCACAAGGGTTGCGCCGCTGTGGGACGACGGCTCATTTTTCGTTAGCCGATTGCTATTCAGCTCAGGCCTGCTTGTCGATGCGGATAGTGTCGTTGATGACTCGGGTGAGCTTGGTAGCGTAAGCCGGATCGGTCGCGTAACCGGCGCGCTGCAGGCCCTGTGCGAATGCCTCCACGCCTTCACGTGCGGTCTTGATCACGTTGGCGTAACGCGGCGAATCGGCGATCAGTTTGGCGTAGTCGGCGAAGCTTTCGGCGTACGAGGCATAGGCGCGGAATTTCGCGACGACTTTATTGGCCACACCATTGACGAATTCGGTGGTGGTCACATCGACCGTCGGCCCGGTCCAGTTGCCGGTGGCCTTGATGCCGAACACGTTGAAAGCCGATTGACCGCTGCTGTCCTTGATTTCCTTCTTGCCCCAGCCGGATTCCAGTGCGGCCTGACCAAGCATGAATTTGGCCGGGATACCGGTTTTCGCCTCCGCAGCCTTGGCGTGTTCGGCCATGGTGCTGACGAATTCGCGCTTGCGTTCGGTGGCTGAGATGGTTTTGCCAAGGTCGGTGACGGCGTTTGTTGTCGACGCATTGGTCGTGTTGGCCAGCGTGGCAATGGTCGAGGCTGGCATCGGCATCGTCATTGATTTTGCTTTCAGCGGATGCGCCGTTGATGCCTTGGCCAGCGACGTGGTTGATAGCGCCAGCGGCGCCCCGACCGTTGCTGCCGCAGCCGTTGCAGCTTCTGGTGTCGCCGTTTTCATGTTGCGTCCAAGCTGCTTCACCAGCATGTCCGCCAGCCCGGTTCCCTTGCCCGCAAGTTTCTGCGAAAGCTGCTGATCCAGCATGCCGGTGTAGGTGTCACCCGCGCTGGACGACATCATTCCATCCTTGGGCAATCCATCCCGCATGCTTTTGAGGATCATGTTCATGAACAGCGCCTCGAACTGCGTGGCCGCTGCCTTCAACGCCTTGTCTGGCGCATCGCGTGCGGTCCGCTTTAGATCATCTAGACCGCGCGAATCCATCGCGATCTGATTGGCCGGGATGTTCATCAGATGACCTCGAGTTCCGCGCGCAATGCGCCGGAGACTTTCATGGCTTGCAGGATTGCGACCAGGTCCTGCGGCGTAGCACCCAGTGCGTTCAAGGCTTTCACCACGTCGGCGAGCTTGGCGCCTGCTTCCATCATCACCAGATTGCCGCCCTCTTGCTTTAACTGGATATCGGCTTTTTCCGTGACCACGGTCTGGCCCTGACTGAGGGGTGCGGGCTGGCTGATGACAGGCGTGGAATTGATCGTGACCGAGAGATTGCCGTGCGCGACTGCGCAGCGCTCCAGCATCACCATCTGGTTCATGACGACTGAGCCGGTACGGGCGTTAATGATGACTTTTGAAGCTGGGATAACGCGCTCAACATCGACATTTTCCAGTCGTGCCATGAAGGCCACACGATCCTGCGAGGTACCGGGGCTCGAAACCTGAATCACGCGACCATCGATGGCCTGCGCGACCGCAGAACCGAACGCCGCATTGACCGCATCGACGACTTTCTGTGCAGTGGAGAAATCGGTGGTTTGCAATTCCAGCGTGATGATTTCGCTCTGCGCGAACGGCGACGCGACGGCACGCTCCACGGTTGCGCCAGCGGGGACGCGGCCCGCACTGAGGTGATTGATTTGCACGCTGCTTTTGCCGGCCGATGCACCTGCGCCGCCAACGATCACGTTGCCTTGCGCCATAGCGTAAATCTGGCCATCGGCACCTTTCAGTGGTGTGAACAGCAGGGTGCCACCGCGAAGGCTTTTTGCGTTGCCCAGCGAGGAAACGGTCACGTCCAATGCCTGGCCGGGTTTGGCAAAGGCGGGCAGCGAGGCTGTCACCATCACTGCGGCGACATTCTTCAATTGCAGATTGGTACCGGGCGGCAGTTGCACGCCGAGCTGTGACAGCATGTTGGTGAGGCTTTGTACGGTAAACGGCGTCTGCGTAGTCTGGTCACCGCTGCCGTCGAGGCCTACCACCAGGCCGTAGCCCATTAGCTGGTTGGGACGAACACCCTGGATATTGGCGAGATCCTTAATGCGCTCGGCGCGAGCGACCGACGCGCCGGCGCTCCAGCACACTGCTATCACCAAAGTGAAAAAGCACAGACGTTGGAGATGGATAAGGTTCATGAGGTTCCGATCAAAGCGATGTCACAGCGGTGAAAAGTTCAGGAAAAAGCGCGATAGCCAGCCCATGCGTTGCGCTTCGTCGATATAGCCCTTGCCGGTGTAATCGAGGCGCGCATCGGCGACCTTGGTGGATTCGACGATATTGCCGGCCTGCAACGTGACGGGGTTGATCACGCCGGAGAAGCGGATGAATTCGAGGTTGTGGTTGATGCCGATCTGCTTCTCGCCGGTGACGACCAGATTGCCGTTGGGCAGCACATTTGCGACCGTGACAGTGATGGTGCCGGTGAAGGCGTTATCGTTGGAGGTGTTGCCCTTGCCGGCGTAAGTATTGGCGCTATTGGCAGCGACGCTGGCAGCTTTCAGTGCGCTGGTAGCAAGTCCGCCGAGAGTCGGAATACCAGCTTTGATGTCATTTGATTTGGACGTTGTGGACGACGACGTGCGCGATGCGCTGTTCTTCTCGTTGATGGCAATGGTGATGATGTCGCCACGCAGGCGGGCGCGAGGGTCTTCAAACAAGGGGCGATGGCCAGCTTGCTGGAAGATTGCCCCGTTGGTGGGCGGGGCGATGGCAACCCGCGTTGGCAGAGCGGAAGTCGGTTCGACGATACTTACGCGGGGTTCGATGTGGGAGCAGGCGGCGAGAAAGGCTACTCCCACGACCGCAAAAATGCGGCCCAATCTCTGCATTCGCCTTGATCCGCCGGCCCGCTCAGCATCCATGGAGACTTTGCCAACAATCGGCGCCTGACCCAAAACAGCAATGAATTCATCGTTAAACATTTTCACCACCACCCAAAAATTAAAGTTGCGCCAGCTTCTGCAACATCTGATCCGATGTCTGGATCGCTTTCGAATTGATCTCATAAGCCCGTTGCGTCTGGATCATCGACACCAGCTCTTCGACCACATTGACGTTCGACGTTTCGACAAATCCCTGGTTAAGCAATCCCAGTCCATTCGTCCCCGGGGTGCCCGCGTTCGGCGTACCGGATGCGGCGGTCTCGGTGAAAAGGTTCTGGCCGATCGACTGTAAGCCAGCCGGATTTACAAAGTTGGTGAGCTGCAACGAGCCAACCTGCGTCGGTGCCACACTGCCAGCCTGGGTAACGGACACAATGCCGTCCTGACCGATCGTGATCGACTGTGCATTCGGCGGAATCGTGATTGCCGGCAAAATGGGGAAGCCGCTTGATGTCACAACCTGTCCCTGGTTGTCCATCCGCAGATTGCCGTCGCGGCTGTAGCCGGTGGTGCCATCGGGCATCTGTACTTGCAAAAAACCCTGCCCGTTGATCGCCACATCAAGACTGTTGCTGCTCTGCTGCAGTGCGCCTTGCGTGAACACACGCGCTGTCGCAACCGGACGCACACCAGTACCCACCTGCAGGCCGGTGGGCAACTGCGTCTGCTGCGAGGACGCGGCGCCGGGTTGGCGGATGGTCTGGTAGAGCAGGTCTTCGAACACCGCGCGTGAGCGTTTGAAGCCGGATGTCGAGACGTTGGCCAGGTTGTTCGAGATGACGTCCATCTGCGTTTGTTGCGCATCCATCCCGGTTTTGGAAATCCACAGTGAGCGAATCATGAGGGGCCTTTCGAATGAGTAGTCTGGTTAGCCGTTGGTGGAGAGGAGCTTGGTGGCGTCGCGTGAATTCTGTTCGGCGTTGCTCATCAGGCGCATCTGCGTTTCGAACTGGCGCGCGACGGCGATCATGCCGACCAGCGCATCCACGGGGTTGACGTTGCTGCCCTCCAGCGTGCCGTCGACCAGCTTGATAGTGGCGTCGGACGCCGGTGCGTTGCCGTCGATCGGGCGCAGCAGCCCGTCGCCGCCCTTGACCAGGCTGGCTGCGGGTGCGCTGACCAGCTTGATCTTGCCGAGCACATTGGCGTTCTTGCTGTTGTTGCCGGTGATGGCGCTGACGGTGCCATCACCGCCGATAGTGACGCGGGCGTTTTCAGGAATGGTGATGGGGCCGCCATCGCCAAGCACCGCAAGACCGCCGCGTGTACGCAACACCCCGTCCGGGCCCACATCGAGCGAGCCCGCGCGCGTGTACGCCTCGCTGCCATCGCGCGATTCGACGGCTATATAACCCTCACCGTCGACAGCCACGTCCAGATTTCGGCCGGTCGCCTGCAATGGACCTGCGCTGCTATCGAAGCCGGGGGTGGATTCGGCCACGAACACGCGAGTGCCCATTCTTTCCTTTTGTACCGGCACCGCACGGAACGCATCGAGGTCGGCACGGAAGCCGGTGGTATTGACGTTGGCGAGATTGTGCGCGATGGTTTCCTGGCGGTGCAATAGCTGCTTGGCGCCAGCGGAAGCGAGGTAGGCGAGACGGTCCATGGTTGTCGCTCAATAATGTAAAACGGTTTGGTGGAAAGTATCAGCGCAGATTGACTATGGTCTGCAGCAGCGAATCTTCGGTCTTGATGGTCTGCGCGTTGGCCTGGTAGACACGTTGCGCTGTGATCATGTTGACCAGCTCCTGCGTAAGATCGACGTTCGCCTCTTCGACGGCGCCGGACTGCAGCGCGCCGAGGCTGCCGGAGCCGGGCGCGCCTAACAGCGGCAAACCACTCATGGATGTCTGTGCCCACTGGTTACCACCAAGCGGTGCCAGGCCCTGCGCGTTGGTGAATGACGTAAGCGCGATCTGGCCCTGTGCCAGCGTCTGGCCGTTGGAATAGCGGCCGAGAATCGTGCCGTCAGGGCCGACGTTGAAGCCGGACAATTTGCCAGCTGTGTAGCCGTTCTGGGTGAGATCGTTTACGCCGAAGGAGGTGCCGAATTGCGTGGTGCCGGTGAAATCGACGGCGACGGTCATCGGTGTGGTGGCGCCACCGGTGATCGGCACGCTGATATTGAACGGCAGCGTGGTGCTGGTGGTGTTGAGCGATCCGTCGCTGTTGAAATTCATGGTGCCGACCGGCGTGGCGCCGACTTGCACGCCGTCGTTAGCGGCGAACACGGCGTAGGTATTCGGTGCCGTCTTCACAAAGTACATCGACAATGTATGCGAATTGCCGAGGCTATCGTAGGTTGACATCGAGGTGGCACCGTGATACGTGGACGCGTTGGAAAGATTGAAGCCAGCGGTCGTCAATGCGGTCTTGCGCGAGTCAAGATTCAGCCCGGCCGTCGCCTTGGTGGTGGGCAAGGGCGCGAGATCGGTCTTCGAGATGCGCAAGTCAACCGGCGTGCCGGTAGTGACGGCACCGGTGGCGTCGGCCGCATAGCCGGTCAGGCGCGCGCCACTGCTGCTGACGACATAGCCGTTATTATCGAGCTGGAACTGGCCGTTGCGTGAGTAGCTGATGTTGCCATTGCTGGAGAGACGATAAAAACCTTCGCCGTTGATCGCCACGTCGAGCGGACTATTGGTGGTGGTGATGTTGCCCTGCGTGAATTGCTGCGCTACGCCGGAGACGCGGGTGCCGATGCCAACCGAGCCGGAAGCACTGGCGGCCAGTGTATTGGCGTACACGTCGGAGAATAACGCGCGCGAGGATTTGAAGCCGACGGTGTTGGCGTTGGCGACGTTGTTGCCGATCACTTCGAGATTGCGTGCGGCTGCATTCAAACCGCTCAAACCTTGTTGAAAGCCCATGATGTTTCCTTAAGTAGATTGAATAAATTAGGCAAGCTCTGATTACGTCTAGAGAACCATGTGAACGTCGCTGTAGTAACGCGCTCCCAGGCCTTCCAGCGTGAGCCGCACACCTTGCGACGTGATGGTGGAACCTTCGACCCTGGCCGCCTGCAACGCGGTAACCGGCACTGACGTCGTGCCGCTATATGCCTTGACCTCGAATGTGTATTTGCCGGCGACGGCCAAACCGGTTTCGAGAGCGCCGGTCCAGTTGAACGCGTTGGCGCCGGCCGTCTGTGCGCCCAGTGCGAGCTGCTTGACCACGTTGCCCTTGTCGTCCTTGATGTCGACGGTGACGCGATCCGCATCGGCGGACAGCGCGTAGCCGCCTTTCGATCCGAGCACATCGGCGGTCTTGGCGAGCGTCAGCTTATTGCCTTCAACCAGCACCTGACGACCGGATAGCGAGATCGCCTGGGCGCCCTGGAACTGCGTCAGCATCGCCGCCATCGAAGTGTTTAGCTGCGAAATGCCCTGCACCGTATTGATCTGCGCCATCTGACTGGTGACCTGTGCGTTGTCAAGCGGATTCAGCGGATCCTGGTTCTTTATCTGCGCAATCAGGAGCTTGAGGAAACGGTCTTCAGTCGTGTCCTTGCCGATGGCCGGCTTGGAGCTGGATGCGCTAAAGGTGGAGTTGCTGCTAACGGAATTGACGGCGGTGGTCATGTGTTTAGTCCTTGTTTACCTGATCAACGGAATTCATTTCCAACTCCCTCTGTTTTTCCCCTTTTTCCTCGAGAGAAGGCCGGGTTGAGGGCAGGCACTTCATTAACTACCCAGCTGCAAAGTTTTCTGCAGCAAATTCTTGGCGGTGTTCATCACTTCAATATTGCTTTGATAAGAACGCGAAGCCGAAATCATGTTGACCATCTCATCCACTGGATTCACGTTCGGCATCGAGATGTAGCCCTGCTCGTCGGCCAGCGGATGCCTGGGGTCATAAATTTTGCGCATCGGTGAATCGTCTTCGATGATCTGGCTGACTTTCACGCCCGGCGTCTGCGTATCGCCCTCCTGCGAACCGACAGCCTGCGTCTGGAAGATTACGTGGCGCGCCTTGTACGGCTGCCCATCCGGACCCGCCACGCTTTCGGCATTGGCGAGATTCGATGCAACCACGTTGAGGCGCTGGCTCTGCGCATGCACAGCTGAACCAGCGATATTGAAAACATTGAATAGCGACATGAATAATCTCCCTTGGTGTCACATGCGCGCGACGTCTACTGGCCCTGAATGGCCATGGTCAGCGTCTTGATCTGGCCATTGAGAAATCGCAGCGACGCCTCATAGCGCACGGCGTTATCGGCGAAGCTGGCGCGCTCGGTGTCCATCTCGACGCTGTTGCCATCGATGGATAGCTGATTTGGGGTGCGGTACTGCATGTCCACACCCGGCAATCCCAATGTAGACGTGCTGAGGTGGCGCGAATCGGTGCGCGATGGGCCGGCAGCCGCGCTGGCGGAAGAACCGGCGGTGGCGCTCTGTAGCGCGGATTTGAAATCGAAATCCATCGCCTTGTAATTCGGCGTGTCGGCGTTGGCGATGTTGGAGGCCAGCACGCGCTGGCGCTCGGCGCGCAGTTTCAGCGCATCGCCGTGGTAGTTCAAGGTATCGCCCAGTTGATTCAACATTACCGTCTCCTTAATCAGGGTTGCTGGATTTCTTTCAAGGCCTCCGGTAGCGGCGGAAACCCGGGGAAAGTCGCTTCTATGGGATTCATTATCCGAATCCTTTAACCAACCGAACGCCGGATAAGACCGGCAAACCACCGCCTTTTCCCGCCCATGCCCCCTTGCGCGCGCGCGTAGCATTCCTCCCATCAAGACTCCAGGGAACGCCGCCATGAACACATTCCACCCCGCATTTTTTCGCACCGGTCCGCGACCGGTGGGCGGTTATATGCTTGTCGTGCTGGCCCTGGTAATCCTGGCCGGCCCGGTCATCGCCATGGCCCAGGTGGTCGCGTCCATTGCATCCATCCCCTCCAAGGTCAAGCCCATGGACGCAAGCCCCGCCGATAACAGCATCGATGTACTCTTGCAACGCGAAACCGCCGGCATCAACGGCCGCGTCGAGATCGTGGTGGGTCAGCTTGATCCCCGCCTGGCGCTGGCACCCTGCGCCCGGATCGAACCCTTCCTACCCCCCGGCACACGGGCATGGGGCCGCATCAATGTCGGCATGCGTTGTCGCGACGGCGCTACCTGGTCGGTTTTCCTGCCGGTCACGGTCAAAGTGTTCGGCAGCGCGCTGACCGCCAAAAAATCCCTCACCTATGGGGCCATCCTTGCCGATATCGATGTGGAAGCTGTCGAAACTGAGCTTTCCCGAGAGCCGGGTACGCCGGTCACAGAACTGAAACAGATGGAAGGCCGGTTGCTGGCAAGAGCGGTTTTTCCCGGCCAGATATTGAGGATGGAGTACTTTCGTGCGGCCCCGGCGATCACGCAAGGTGACCAGGTCAAGCTGGTGGCCAGTGGCCCCGGCTTCTCGATTTCTGCCGACGGCGAGGCACTCGCGCACGCCGCAGAGGGTCAGAGTGTCAGGGTCAAGACCGAAACCGGCCGCGTCGTCTCCGGCACCGCCCGGCCCGGCAGGGTAGTCGAACTGCGGTTCTGAAAATCCTTCGCCAAACGTAGAAAAGCCCTAAAGTGTGGCCCCGTAATTGCCGATATCAATGGTGCCGATGTGCATTGAGCAGATCAGCCAGCAGGCGCAACTCACATCACTGAAAGGAGTTGTGCCCGCTGACCAGCACCGCGCGAGGCTTCTTTGGCGCGCGTATGTTGCGGCGTGGGCTGTAACCAATTCCATTTTTCCCTTTAGGACAACACGATTGAGGTTCACATGAAGGTCTTGATTGTGGAAGATGATGCGGTGCAGCGGATGCACTTGGCCCATCTGCTCGGCCGCTTCGACAAAGTGGAAATCATCGAAGCCGCCGATGCAGATTCTGCCTGGCAAGCCCTGGAAGCTGGTCTGATCCCAGTACTGTGCTGTTGCGATATGCGCATGCCTGGCATGTCCGGCATGGAATTCCTGCGTCGTTTCAGATCACGCCCCGGCTTGGCAGACACCCCCTTCATCTTCATCACCGTCTCAGCAGAACGCAACACGATCGAAGAGGCTATCGCATTTGGTGTCACCAGCTACATTCTCAAGCCATTCAATTTTGCGAAGGCGCGTTCCGGCCTTGAAAAAATCTTTCGCGGTATTCGTGCGCGCTACGCTGAGCAACCTGTCATCACGCAACGGCGGCTGCGCGTCACGCCCAAGCAACTGTTGAGCTACTTTGTCGTGTTTACAGAGCAGCTTGCCAAAGCGCACGCAACGGTACTCGAGCAGCTGGCCGGGGGCGAGGCAAGCCATGTACCTGCCACCCTTGACAGCTTGAAGGCGGGTTGTGTCACGCTTGGGCTCTGGCATGCGGCGACAATGATCACGTCTGTACAACCACTGGAATCGGACATGCTGGAACGCATGTTCACCGACGTCAAAGCGATCATTGTCCGGCAAACCAGTCTTATCTAAACGGTGGAGAAGGCAATCTTCACGTAAAGCGCAGCAGCATAAGGGATGCGGAAATTGTCGATGTCCCGTTTTTGGTGGTGCCGGGGGATGCAGTGCTAGCCGTTACAAGTGCCGTGTGGCAAAGCCACATCAACGCGTAACAACGACGCAATGCGCCCGCCAGTGCCGTCCAAAATGGGATATTGGCATTTTCCGCATGCCTAAGGCTGACTGCCGGTCGCCGCATCCCCAAGTTTGTCGGGCGCCCTGAGCCGACGCAGCCGGAATCACATGCAAAATGAAATTCTTCTTAAAAAACATGAAGACTTTACTCACAAGGGACTAAAGTTCCCGACCAGGTCGTCGATAAAGAACGCAAGTCCTGCGTTTCCCCGGCAAATTTACCGCCGGAAAAATGTCGGGACACTAACTGAGCGGAGAAATAAACGTGAAAATCGGCAATCCTTTGGATCTCATTCGTACCAGCAGCCATGCGATTGGACCCGGCGCGGTCGACGCCGACAAAAGCAAGGCAACCTCGCTGTCTGCTTCGACCTCGTCTTTGTCCTCGGCGCCAGCCAAGCCCGACAGCTCGTCCACCGTCAAATTGTCCGGTGGACTGGCCAGCCTGAAATCAGAATTCGTCGATGCCGACGCCTTCGACGCCAAACGTGTCGATGAACTCAAGGCCGCGATCGCCCAGGGCAACTTTAAAGTCAACGCCGAAGTCGTCGCCGACAAACTCATCTCGGGTAACCTCGACGCGCTGTCGCGCTCGAAACCCTGACGGCGCCGACATGGGCTCCGTCATCTCCCCCGAAATCGAAAGCGCGCTTGAGGAACTCCTCAACCGCGAAACCGGTGAACTCGCGCAATTCATCGCGCTGCTGGAACAAGAGCTCGACGCAATCGGCGGCGGCAAAGCGGAATTCGTGCAGCAATGCGCCAGCGCTAAGCAAACCATGCTCGGCCGCATCTTTGCCACCCGCGACGCCGTCAACGCCCTCGCCCGCCGCGCCTCCAGCAACCCTCAATTGAAATCCGCCGAAGCGTGGCTCGCACGCAGCTCTTCATCCCGCATCACCCAGGCCTTCCAGCAACTTACCGACCACGCCGAATACGCGCGCGAACTGAATCAACTGGCGGGCCGTTTGGTACAAGTGAAATTGCGCAGCGTGAATGAACGCCTGGACATCCTGCGGCCCACAGGATGGATGGACGCGGTGTATTACCCCGAGGGATTTACCGGGAGCAAGATTGCGGCAAAGGGGATTATCGGCAGGGCGTAAACCGCCATTTGGCGAGGGTTTTCACACATTTTCGCCTGGAAACGCCCGCCCATCGCCGACCTCCCAATTTACGGCAATCCTTCGAAGCTTCGTCCAAAATGCCGATCAAAGCGGCGCTGGCGTCGTTGATCCCGATCAATACGCTACAAAACACCAGCTATATCATTGCCGTGGCAGGGCTGATGCGGCACAATATTGTCTTGGCTTGACGCGTTGTGGTGATTCGCCGCCGATCGTGGAATAAGAACAAAGTGGCACGGGGATGCGGCCCGGGCACGCGTCGCGTTGATCGGACAAGCTCCGCACGCAATGCACCCCCGAGATACCGCTACAAGATCGCGAAATATCGACGTTCATATTCGAATTAAATGGACTTACCGTCAGACAGCCTCAAAGAAGCCGTCGAAAGCGAACGAAGCCTCGCCGCGCTAAATCGAGTGACGTTGGTGCTGGCGTTGCTCGCCTTAATCCTGACCGGCGTACTGTCTTATCAATCATGGCAGACGGAAAAGGCGGCATATGTCGAGGATCTGCGCATCGTCGTGGAACTCGAGGCGCGTGCGATTGATTCATTCCTGGGCACGGTCGCACAAGATCTTGATGCCACCGGGAGGGAGATCATTGCGATGGGTTCAGCCGCCGGTGTGACGCACATCCTGTCCGCAATCAAAAGACTGCAGTCCACGCACGACGAATATGTCCACGTCACGTTGCGCGATCCAGCTGGCGCGCTGATCGCATCTGATACCGATCAGGTGCGCGGTCGCAACATCACGCTCGCCGATGCCGACTCGGTCAAGCGGTCGATGGCGGAACTCAATAACGGTTCGCGCATCGTGTTCGGCACGCCATTCGTGGGCGGCAGCAGTGGCGAAGCCTTCATCCCGATCAGCGTGGCGGTGCGAAGCCCCCGAAGCGATTTGCTCTACTTGCTGACCGTTAATCTTCCGCACGAACTGCTGCGCAAATTCTGGGCTGATGCGCTCACCAGCAAGCAGGCGGCGATGGGCATCATCCGCGACAGCGGCTATCTGGTCAGCCGCTATCCGATACCGGCCAAAGCCACATTTGACGATGTATACAAGACGCCGCGCTCAGGTGCCCTGATTGACCATCTGGTGGCCGCCAAATTTCCAAACGCGGGCCTGGTAAAAGGCCCCAGCAGTCTCGACGGGCCCGACTACTACACCGTCTACCGTCGCCTGCAATCTCAGAATGCAACCCTGTTTGTCGCCATGCCGGAATCGCGCATCGTCGCTACCTGGTGGGCCGGTGTCTGGAAGCTTTATATTTTGATGCTGCTTTTCTGCATTGTTGGCGCGGTCGCGTTGCGCTCTGCACGCACTCAGCACCACCGAATGCGTGCCGCACAACAGGCTGCGCGCGCGGCGCTCGAACGCAGCGACGCGCGTTGGCAGTTTGCGCTTGAAGGTGCCGGCGAAGGCGTTTGGGACTGGGACATAAAGGAGAACAAAGTCGTACTGTCCAGCCTGTACAAGGAAGTATTCGGAAAATTCGGCGGCGATGGCGAGACTGAAAGGGATATGAATAATTGGGAGTCTTTCGTGCACCCGGATGATTTCGCCGTCTCGCACCAGAAATTCAGTGCCTTGATGTCCGGCGAAGCTAGCGAATACATGGATGAACACCGTGAGCGCACCGCAAGCGGCGCATGGAAATGGGTCGGTGTCCGTTCGCGGGTGGTGGATCGCGATGAACAAGGCAAGCCGACACGCGTGATCGGTACCGTCAAGGATGTGACCGAGCGTCGCAGCCGCGACGAACAAATGCAGTTGCTCGCCACCAGCTTTACACACGTCAACGATATCGTTCTCATTACCGAGGCTGAGCCATTTGACGAGCCCGGACCAAAAATTCTGTTCGTCAACGACGCCTTTACACGGCGCACTGGCTATACCCGTGAGGAGGTGATCGGCAAATCGCCACGATTCCTCCAGGGCCCGGAAACCGATCACGAAACACTGGCAATTGTCGGGAAAGCGCTGCGAAACTGGGAAACCGTGCGGGTTGAACTGATCAACTACACCAAAGCCGGTGAACCATTTTGGTTGGAAATGGAAATTGTGCCCGTCGCAAACGACAGTGGCTGGTACACGCACTGGGTGGCGATTGAGCGCGACATCACCGAACGCAAACAGGCGGAGCATGCGTTGAAAGCCACCGAGAATCGCTTCCGCGTCGCCATTGGCGCGCTGCAAGAGGGCTTTGCGCTACAGAACCAGAGTGCGGAAATAATCGCCTGCAACAAAAGCGCTGAGCGAATTCTTGGCCTCACACAAGATCAAATGATGGGCCGAACGTCGCTCGATCCGCGCTGGCGGGCGGTGCATCAGGACGGTAGCCCGTTCCCGGGCGAGTCCCATCCAGCCGTTATTTCGCTGCGCGATGGTATTCCATTGGCCAACGTCGTCATGGGAATCGACAAACCCAGCGGTGAACGCACCTGGATTTCGATCGATAGTTCACCGCTATTTAACGAGGGCGTGCCCAAGCCGACCGGCGTGGTGGTGACCTTCGCTGATATCACCGAGCGCGTTACCTCGGAAGCCATGCGCAAAGGCCTTGAAACACAACTGCGCGAGGCCCAGAAGATGGACGCATTGGGCACGCTTGCCGGCGGGATCGCACACGACTTTAACAACATACTCGGCGCAATTCTCGGCAACGTCAGCTTAGCCAAGCAGGACGTGGGTGACAACAAGGACGCGCAAATCAGCTTGAATGAAATTGCCAAGGCGAGCAAACGCGCACGCTCGCTGGTTGATCAAATCCTGACGTTCAGCCGCAAACAATCGCAGGAACTTACTGCGCAACCGCTCCAGCCGTTAATTGAAGAGGCGATCGGGCTGCTCCGCGCGACCATTCCACCCTCGGCAAAAATCGAGGCCCATCTACCAGGCACCCTGCTGCACGCACGCTGCAATGCCTCGCAAATTTCGCAACTATTGATTAACCTGGGTACAAACGCATGGCATGCACTGAATAGCGCCAGCGGCACGATCACGTTGGCGCTTGAAGACATTGCCATCAAGCCGGAAACAAGTCTGGAAACCAGATTGATCCCGCCGGGTCGGTATGTGCGCATCGCCACCATTGACGATGGCGCGGGAATGTCCGCGGAGACGCTGGAACGAATTTTCGAACCGTTCTTCACGACCAAGCCGGTCGGGTCGGGAACCGGATTGGGAATGGCGGTGGTGCATGGCATTGTCAAAGCCCACGGCGGCTTTATCAAAATCGACAGCGCACCCGGGGTCGGTACGCGGGTCGACGTGTATCTCCCGGAGGTTGCCGCCCCGAGCGTCACGGCTGCTGACGGCGCTGACAGCAATATCGTTCCCCAAGGCAATGGCCAACGCGTGCTTTATGTAGACGATGATGAAGCGATGGTGATGATTACCACCCGCCTTCTGGAGAAGCATGGCTTTCGGCCGACTGGCTTCACCTCAGCGGCAGAAGCTATTGAGGCACTGCGCCTCAACCCCAATCAGTTCGACGTTGTCGTATCGGATTTCAATATGCCAGAGCAATCCGGCATCGATGTGGCGCGTGCCGTAAAGCTTATCCGCAGCGATCTGCCGGTCATCATCATCTCCGGCTATATCACCGACGAGTTGCGGGCCGCATCCCGCGAAGTGGGCGTGGTAGAGCTGGTGTACAAGGCGAACGCGGTGGAAGAACTGGTTGCGGCGATCACGCGGGCGCTGGAGCACACGAAGGCACAATAGGCGAAAGAAATCCAGAAAATCGCCTACTGGCGGGGGTTTCAGCCATGAAGCCTGAATCCCCCACGGATGCTTGAGCTGTTGGCTGTTTGGTGGGCTGAAGGTCAGGTTTTGCCTCAGCTTCAATTATCCCAGATTGTCCATTAGGCGCACCTTAGGTGCTGCACGGGTGCTGGCGGGTCATTTTCGGACATTTGTCGCGCTCCTTCGTCGTCCATAGCGGTGCTATGGACTCCTCACGAGCGTGCCAACTGCCTCAAAAATACCCTCGCCATCATCCCGCGCCCTAATGGACAATCTGGGATTATTCGTTGTGGCACTGCATCGTGTCCTTCGACGGGCACTCACGGAGGAACGATGTGCGCCGGGAAGGCTTTGAGCGCCTCGCAACACATGATGGTGATTGTCCGCGGCCTAACGACCGGGGTGAACGACGGGCAGCTTTTGGCCAGTCCGCTCTAGCGCCTTGTCGGGCCTCGCGATGCGAAACAGCCATTAGCTCATGGATGACCGGACGAGGCGGAGAGCTTAACGCCAAGCGCATGAAGCAGCTTCAGCATCGTATCGTAGCGCGGCTTCGCACCAGGTTTAAGTGCTTTGTAAAGGCTCTCGCGCCCGAGACCAGCATCCCTAGCGAGTTGCGCCATGCCGCGCGCACGCGCCACGTCGCGCACTGCGGACAAGAACACGTCGGGAATGGGGTCTTCCAGTGCAGCAGTTATGTACTCCGCAATGGTTTCGTCATCATCAGTTTGAAGATTACCGCGTTCTGGTCGTTCACCATTTGGGTGACAACGCTACGGGTGTGATTGCACGCTTTTGCAGCCCCCTGGCAGCGTTGCTCCTCCTGGCAGGGTGAAGCCTGCTTCGTCGTCGCGCCTTGCCAGAAAGCTGCAAAAACGCACACTCACACCCGTCCAACTGAGGATTCTAGGTCAATGGATTCAGACGATGGATTGGACTGGATCCCAGCCTCCGCCGGGACGACGGCACTTTTTTCGTCACCGACTGCCATTCGGGCCACGTCCAGATCTTTTTCACACGCGCACTCACCGTCAACAGTCCTGGCACCGCCAATCAGGCGGTAAATGCCCGCTTTATCCGGTTTGCCGGGCTTGAGTCGCTATGCGGCTTTGTTTTTGTTGTGTTCCCGCAGCTTCTTTACCATATGGGCCAGCGTTCGCTGACGTACTCCTCAAGGCGGGCGCCGACAATGTGTAGAGCTTGACCCGCGGGATGCTGGCGCCGCGCGGCGGCGGCCCTGAATCAACGGGGTCGGCGACACATGATTGACGGATTTAAGACTAAACCCCAGCAACGGCGGGCATTTTCACGCGAAAATGTCTGGGGAGCCGCTCTGGTGTTTGTGTTTCATCTTTTGCGCTGAAAGATGAGTCAACAGTGCATCTTGTCCTTCGACAGGCTCAGGACGCAGGGTGATTCGTGAGGTGCCCTTCCCCATTCGCCCGTGATCGTTCGCCTTTCGCCTACCAATTCTTCAACTTCGCCCTTAGCCGGTTCACCGCCTGTGTATGCAATTGGCAAATCCGTGATTCAGTCACGCCCATCACCGCTGCGATCTCGCGGAAATTCAGGTCCTGTTCGTAATACAACCCCATTAGCTGCTTCTCGCGTTCCGGCAGGTCGTCGATGTGTTTGACCAGTTCATTCTTGAAGCGTTTGTCGTTGAGGATGGTGGCGGGGTCGCTCGCCGTATCGGCGACATGGCGATCGAGGTAGCTGCCGCTTTCTTCGTCGTTGCTGTAGTCGTCGAAGTAGAAAAGTTGCAAGCCCTTGGCGTCCTGCAGGAGTTCCTGGTATTGGTCCAGCGGGAGTTTCATTTCGCGCGCGACTTCGCTTTCGGTGGCAGCGCGGCCAAGGCGGTGTTCGAGTTGCGACATGGCTTTCTGGATGGCGCGTTGGTTCTTGCGCACGCTGCGGGGGAGCCAGTCGCTGTTGCGCAGTTCGTCGAGCATGGCGCCGCGGATGCGCTGGTTGGCGTAGGTCTCGAACTGCGTGCCCTGGCCTTCTTCATAGCGGCCAATGGCGTCCATGAGGCCGATCATGCCGGCCTGCAGCATGTCGTCGTATTCGACGTTTGCGGGCAGCTTGGCTAACAGGTGGTGCGCGAGCCTCTTGACCATAGGCGCGTATTGCCTGAGTTGGGCATCCTTGGAAAGTGTTCCCTGTGCAGTGTACATATCGTTAACTCCCTTCGTATGGGTATTCATGTGCGTGGATGTTGCTTGTCTGGTGGATTCTGGTTCAATTGTTTATGCGTCGGTGAGTGCGTAGCGGCCTAGGCGCCAAGCCTGCATGGACTGCACAAGCTGCGAAATCTGCCTGGCGGCGTTGCTCGCGGCGGATGCGCCGTAGACTGAACACTGGCCGCGATCTGCAATCGCAAATGCTGTATCGCGATTGATTGATCCGCCGTATTCGATGCTGGCGCCAAGGAACTTACGGGCGGTGGTGGCGAGGCGCTTGAAGGCCACCAGGCCGTCGTTGTCGTTATCGACGCGATTGACCAGCACGCGGAAGGCGAGCTGTTCGTGATCGGCGTGGGCGCGTTTGATTTCGGTGTAAGTGGCAGTAAGCGCCTCGGCATCGGCGCTGGTGACGAACACCAGGTCGTCCTCGTTTCGCGTCATGGCGGCGACTTCGTGGGTGTGGCCGGCGAGGATGGCGACATCGAATGGCTCTTCGAGTCGGCGGAAGCCCAGGAAGAGCGCCTCGGGATCGCCAGCGGCGTCGATGTATGCGGGGAGGCCCTTCTGCGCTTTCAGAATGTACGGGCCCTCGCTGGATTGCACGACGACGTCTTCAAATTCGCGATCACCCGCCAGCAGGCTGGCGAGATCGTACGGGGTATGAAGACCAAGCGCCTGTGCGGTGCCGGCGGCGCCGGCATCGATGACGACCACGCGCTGGCCGGCGCGTGCGCAGCCAGCGGCGAGGTTCACCACCAGCGAACGCAGGCCCATCCCGCGGCGGGCGGCGGTGACCGGCACCACCGCCAGTGCGGGCGGCTGCTCGAACATTTCGCGCAGGCCCGTGGCTTGATCGCGCGCGCCGTCAAACATGGCGGGCCGTTGGTGCAGTTGTCGTGTTTGCAGCGGCAAACACCAGCGGGATGTCGATTTCCTGCAGATTAAATTCAGCCGCACCACGATGCTTCAGCGCGCGATGCACCAGGTATTGCGGATTGGCGGGGTGCAGGTCTTCCGGCACGCGCTGGCCGTTGGTGACGTACTGCATTTCCAGCTTGTGACGGATCAGACAATCGAGAAAGAATCCGTATTTCACAGCTTCGTCGAGCTTGCTGACGATGACTTTGCGGGGGCGGCGGAAACCTTTGCCTTGAGACCGGCCTTGTCCCTGAAGCCGGGTTTGTACTACATCACCGCTGTACTGGCGCACCACATCTTCAAGCGTCTCTGCCTGCGCGCTGGCGTTGAGAAACAACACACGCTCGATGGCGGGCGAGTTCAACATCTGCATCAAGTCATTGAGACGTGCATCGCGCTGGCCCATGCCAACAGTGTCGATCAGCACCAGGTGCTTGTCGCGCATCTGGGCGATCAGTTCGGCGAGCGATTGCGCGTCGCGGGCGGTGTGCACCATGATACCGAGGATTTTTCCGTAAGCGCGGAGCTGGTCTTCGGCGCCAATACGATAGCTATCGATGGTGATGAGGCCCAGGCTCTTGGCGCCGTACTTGACCACGCATTTCGCGGCCAGCTTGGCCGCGGTAGTGGTCTTGCCAACCCCCGTGGGGCCGACCAATGCATAGACGCCGCCGCGATCAACCATGTCGTTTTCTTCGCCCGCCACGGCCAGGTTGCGGATCAGGCTGTCTTGCAGCCAGGCGGCGGCTTGTAATTCGTTGAAGTCTGCCGGAAGCTTTTCCGAGACGGCGCGGGCCAGTGCGGGCGAAAAGCCGGCGGAGAGCATTTGCATGACTTGTTTGGCCTGCAACGGACGGCGGGAAGTCGTGTCGTGCCAGGCGAGCACGCCCATCTGTTCTTGTAGCAGCGATTTCATTTGCATGATTTCGTTGATGAGGCGCGGATCGGTTTCGGTTTGGACTCGTGCGGCGACTGGCGCGATTGCATGTGTAGCGACGGCAGCCCGTGCGGCAGCAACGGGCGCGACAGCGGCAGCGGCAACGACGACGACCGGTACGGCTGCTGGTGCGGGAGCGGGAGCAGGTGCTTGAGCGGCGACGCGCGAGACCGCCGCAGTTGCGGGCGGGACCGGTGCAGCTGCAGGGGCAGATGCAATCGGTGCTGGACGCGAAACCCTCGAGGCCGCCGCCGGTGCTTGTTGCTGGGCCAATTCCAGATATTGCGCGGCACGATTTTCTTCGCTGCGCTGGATGTAGTGAGCGAATGATTCCTGAGCAGGTGCGACCGGTGCAGCGGACCGGAAGTCGCGCATGTCGGAGCGCGCAGCAGGCGTCGGTGCGCGTTGCGAGGCGTGTGCCACACGGGCCAGCGTCGGCATCGCGGCGAGTTCTTTCGCCGATGCTTTCGGTACGACCTTCGTTACGGGCCTGGCCGCAAATTTTGGCGCTTTCGGTGATGAGGGCGTGCGGTCGATCAGCGCCGCGATGTCGTCTGAAGCCGATGCGATCACCTCCACGCCGCCGTCGACTTCGCGATTGGACAGGATGACTGCTTCGTCGCCCAGTTCGGCACGAACCTGTTTCATGGCTTCGCGGGACGTGGCGCTGAAAAATCGTTTCATGTTCATGCTTGGGCTCCTACAACGGTACTAACGCGGATGGCGGAAAAGTCGGGAATTTCACCGTGGCCCAGCACTTTTAGACGGGGCACGGCACGTTTCATGAGGCGGGCCACCTGTGTGCGCAGGCGATCCGGCACCAGCAGCACAGCGGGAATGCCCATCTGCTCCTGGCGTTCGGCGGCTTCGGCGGTGCGAGCGACGATCATGTCGCCGAGACCGGGCTCGACCGCAAGTGCGGTCGATGCGTCGCCGGACAGGGCCTGGCCCAGCATCCGTTCAATTTCCGGATCGAGCGCGATGATGTCGATTTCCTGTGTCTGGCCGTAGATCTTCTGCACGATGGCGCGGCCGAGACGGGCGCGGACGGCGTTGGTGAGGTCGGCGGCGTTCTGCGTCTGCGCGCCGGTTTCGGCGATAGCTTCGAGGATGGTGCGCAGGTCGCGGATATGCATGCCTTCTTCCAGCAGGTTCTGCAGGACTTTCTGCAGCGTGGCGACCGGGATCAGCTTGGGCACGATGTCGTCGAGCAACTTCGGTGCGTATTTGTTGACGTGGTCCATCAGCGCCTGGGTTTCCTGGCGGCCCAGCAGTTGTGCAGCTTGTGTATGAACCAGATGCGAAAGATGCGTGGCCACCACGGTTGCGGCATCGACCACGGTGTAGCCCTGCGTCTGTGCGAATTCGCGGTGGCTGGACTCGATCCACGTCGCGGGCAGGCCGAACGCCGGATCGCGGGTGGCGGTGCCGATCAGCGGTGCACTGGCTTCGCCGGGGTTGATCGCGAGCAGCATGCCGGAGATGGCTTCGCCCTCCCCCACAGTCACCCCTTTCAGCGAGATGCGGTAGGCGTTGGGTTTCAGTTCGAGGTTGTCGCGGATGTGCACGGCCGAGGGCAGGAAGCCGATGTCCTGTGCGAATTTTTTGCGGATGGCCTTGATGCGCTTCAGCAGTTCGCCGTCCTGCGCCTGGTCAACCAGCGGAATCAGGCGATAGCCGACTTCGAGGCCGATCATGTCAACCGGCTGCAGGTCGTCCCATGATGCTTCGTTCTGTGACGTCGGTGCGGGTGCTTCAACCGGTGCGGCAGCGGCAACTTTGCCACGCTCGGTCAACCACCATGCGCCGCAGCCCAATGCAGCCGCCATCGAGAGAAATACAAGATGCGGCATACCGGGAATCACGCCGATCAGGAGCATCACGCCGGCAGTGAGGCCGATGGCGCGCGGCATGTTGAACAATTGATTGCTGATCTGCGTGCCGATGTCCTGATTGTTATCGACACGGGCCACGATCAATGCAGCCGCGATCGAGATCACCAGTGCAGGGATTTGCGCCACCAGTCCATCACCGATGGCCAGCAGGATGTAGTTGTTGGCGGCCTGGCCAACAGAAAGATTGTGCTGCACGATGCCGATGATCAGGCCGCCGATGATGTTGATGAACAGGATCAGGATGCTGGCAATGGCATCTCCGCGGACGAACTTCGAGGCACCGTCCATCGAGCCAAAGAATTCCGCTTCCTGCGAGAGTTCGGCGCGGCGGCGCTTGGCTTCCGCCTGGTCGATGATGCCAGCGTTCATATCGGCGTCGATGGCCATTTGCTTGCCGGGCATGGCGTCCAGTGTGAAGCGTGCCGAGACTTCGGCGATGCGGCCTGCACCCTTGGTCACCACCATGAAATTGATGACCACCAGAATCGCGAACACGATGATGCCAACCGCAAAATTGCCGCCGATGAGGAAATGCGCGAAGGATTCGATCACCTTGCCCGCTGCATCAGGGCCGGTGTGGCCGTGCAGCAGCACCACCCGGGTGGAGGCGACGTTCAGCGACAGGCGCAGCAACGTGGTGACCAGCAACACGGTCGGGAACGCTGCGAATTCCAGCGGCTTACGCGTGTAGACGGCGACCAGCAACACCACCAGCGAGAGCGCGATGTTGAAGGTGAAGAAGATATCAAGCGCAAACGCCGGTAGCGGCAATACCATCATGGCCAGGATCATCAGGATCAGGATTGGTGCGGCCAGTGCTTTCCAGGGCGTGTTGCCGAGGTTGAGCCGGGTGAGCGTGAGCTGGATGGCGTTCATTGGGCTGCCTTCGCTTTCGTTGCAGCAACTTCAAACGGATCCAGGCCAGCCGGAACCAAGATGACGCCCGGATCGCGGACGATCATGCCCGGCACCATGCGTTTCAACTGGTACACATAAGCGAGCACTTGCGCGACCGCGTTGTACAGCGACACCGGCACTTCCTCGCCGATTTCGCCGTGCTGGTGTAGTGCACGGGCCAGTGCGGGTTGTTCCATCACCGGCACATTGTGTTGAGCGGCGATTTCGCGGATGCGAAACGCGACCAGGTCGGCGCCCTTGGCGACGATGGTCGGCGCGCGCATCTTGCCGTCGTGATACGCGAGGGCAACAGCGAAGTGTGTCGGGTTGGTGACGATGACGTCAGCCGTCGGGATCGCATCCATCATGCGACGGCGGGCGATATCGCGCTGCTGCGCGCGGATCTTCGCTTTCAGGTGCGGATCGCCATCGCTTTCCTTCGATTCGCGCTTCACTTCCTCGAATGTCATCTTGAGTGAGGAGTGGTGGCGCCAGAGCTGCGCGGGAACGTCGATCAGCGCGGCAACGGCAATCACGCCTACCAGCGCGGCCAAGCCCATGATTAGCATCGAACCGGTCTTGCTGATGGCAACGGTAAGCGGGATCGAGGCGAGTTGCGCGAATTCTTCGCGTCCGTTCATGAGGGTGGTGGCAGCGACCACCGCCAGGATCAGCGCGATCAACGCAGCCTTGACCATTTCGATGATGCCGTGCTTGTCGAAAATGCGGGCGATACCGGTGATGGGGTTCATCTTGCCGAAACTCGGCATCACCGGTTTCCAGGTGAAATTCCAGCCGCCGAGGGCCAGCGGGGCCGCGATGGCGGCGAGGAGCAGGAGGCCCAGGATCGGAATGGCAGCAATCAATGCGGCGCCGGTAAAACGGGCAAGGCGAAGCCCCATCGTGTCATTGCCGATGGCAGCAGCTCGATCAAATCGAAAACCTTGCGACATGATTTCCATGGAGTCGCGGAACAGTGCCGGTCCGAGACCGATCAACCCCAGCAGTGCGGCACCCAGCACCAGGAAGCTGGCAAGCTCCTTGGACCGCGCAACACGGCCTTCTTCACGCGCATCCTTGATCCGCTTCTCGGAAGCGGGCAGGTTACGGTCTTCAGCGCTGGTTTCTTGATCTGACATGACTGGACATGGGGTTTTGTATGTCAGTCATTATTCCGGGGGGCCGGAAAACTAAAGGCGGGAATACGTGGGGGAAATGGGGCTATTTCGTGCTTACTTCAAATCCGCACGGTGCTGCGCCAATGCTGCACTGGCGCTCCAATTCTCTGTCGCCCCGGCGCAGGACGGGGCCCAATTTCGTTAAACCCAGAATGTCCATCAGGGCGCGGGATGATGGCGAGGGTATTTTCGAGGCAGTTGGCACGCTCGTGAGGAGTCCATAGCACCGCTATGGACGACTAAGGTGCGCGGCAAATGTCCGAAAATGACCCGCCAGCACCCGCGCAGGACCGAAGATGCGCCTGATGGATAATCTGGGCTAATGCGTCACCTGCCAGAAAAATTGGACCACGGCCTGCGCCCATATGCGCTAACGTAAGAGCTTGTTGAAACTCTTGATGTCGCTGCTTTAGGGGCTCATTGCCGGGCACTTCCCCCTTTGCAAAAGGGGGAAGTGCCTTGCAAAGTTAGCGCTTGTGGCGCTGCGATGGTGCAATAGCGCGTTTGAAGCTGCGCAGGGGAAACCTAAAACCCCAAACTCGCCAACATCTCGTCCACCTGCGACTGGTTAGTCACCACGTCGCTCCTGCTCTCGGGTTGCACCACCGGCCCATTCAGCGAACTGCTCTCCAGCGCCGCTACCCTCGCCCGTTTTTCCGGTGGCGTGGATTCCAGCAGCAGGGCCAGCAACTGCTCTTCCAGCGTCTGCGCCAAATCCACCACCTTGCGAATCACCTGCCCGGTCAAATCATGAAAATCCTGTGCCATCATGATTTCGGTTAGGTGGCTGCTGGTCAGTTGCGTCGACATCGAGAGGCTACCCAGGTATTCACGGGTCTCGGAGATCAGGTCCTCGCCCTCGGGATTGGCCAGCGATTGCGCGGTCTTCCCTCTCCAGCGGGCTTTCAGCGCATCCGCGCCCTGGCTCAATTCCTCTTGTGTCGCCTGGGCGAGATCCACGGTGTTCAATACTTTATTGGCCGATTCGCCTGTCAGCTTGGCGATATAGGCCAAACGTGCTCGCGCGTCCGGCAACGAATCGGCCGCCGTCTCCAGCGTCTTGTCGTAACCCAGCTCGCGCAGGGCGTCATGAAGGCGGCGAGTGATGGCGCCGATGCGCTGTAACACATCCGGGCCATTGTCGCCATCCGCATCCATATCCACCGGCATGCCGGGGTGCGGCTCGGCCCGGCTCGACGTCGAGAGTTCAGTTGCGTTCATCACGACCTCACTTGGCGGCGAATTTCTGGATGATCTTCTGGACTTTTTCTTCCAGGGTGCCCTTGGTGAAAGGCTTGACGATGTAACCGTTGGCGCCGGCTTGGGCGGCGGTCACGATGTCTTCCTTTTTAGCCTCAGCCGTTACCATGAGTACCGGCAAAGACTTTAACGTTTCGTCGGCGCGGATCTGGCGCAGCAGTTCGAAGCCGTTCATGTTGGGCATGTTGATGTCCGAGACGACAAACTCGAAGCTACCGCCGCGCAGCTTGGCCAGAGCGGCGACGCCGTCTTCGGCTTCGTCAGCATTGGTGTAGCCGATTTCCTTGAGCAGATTGCGCACGATGCGGCGCATGGTTGAGAAGTCGTCAACGATCAGGAATTTCATGTCGGTTGCAGTAGTCATATTGTCTCCGGTCTGTGTTCAGGTATCTATCGGCACGGTACGTGATTTATTTAGCGCTGGCGACCACGGCGGGTGCAGAATTAGGTGCAGTGGCCGGCGCAGCAGAAGTTGTAACCGGTGCGGCAGCAGGCGCAGCACCATTGGCCGCCGCCGGCGCAACCGATGCAGGCGCAGGCGGCTTGACCGCGTCAGCCAATTCATCGGCATCTTCAATTTCTATCTGGCCACCGCCACGGGTCAGACGCGCTTCGGCTTCTTTGTTCATGACCACAATGGAAATGCGGCGATTGGACGGGTCCATCGGGTCTTGCGCATTGAACGGGGCCGAAGCGGCCAGGCCCACCACACGGAAAATCTTTGCATCGGTCATGCCCCCGGCGATCAGTTCGCGGCGCGAGGCATTGGCGCGGTCGGCGGACAATTCCCAGTTTCCATAGCCATATTCACCGTTCTGGTACCCGTAGGCATCGGTGTGTCCGGATAGCGTGACCTTGTTGTCGACTTCATTGAGCACGGCGCCGATCTTGCGCAACAGGTCCCGCATGTAGTCCTTGACCACCGAACGGCCGGTATCAAACATCGGGCGATTCTGTTCATCGACAATCTGGATGCGCAGGCCGTCCTTGGTGATGTCAAGCCGGATCTGGTTTCGAAATTGTTTGAGGCGCGCATCATTGTCGATCATTGTTTCCACACTGCCCATCAGTTTGGCCATGCGCTCGGCATCAGTCTTGCGTAAATCTGCGCGCAAGGCCTTCAGGTTGATGCTGCGTTTCTCCGCTTCAATATCGCCCCTCTTCACTTGGCCGTTGGTGCGGGTGAGGTCGGTACCGCCGCCGTTCAATACGCTAGAGCTGTCACCCGAACCGGAGCCACCGGCCATCGCAACTTTCATCGGGTTGTTGAAATATTCGGCGATGCCGGCCAGTTCGCCTTTCGATGTCGACCCCAGCAGCCACATCAGCAGAAAGAACGCCATCATCGCCGTCACGAAATCGGCATAGGCTATTTTCCATGCGCCGCCGTGGTGGCCACCGTGGCCACGTTTCTTTACTCGCTTGATGACGATCGTAGGTTTTGCTTTCGCGGGTGCGGCGGCCATGAGAATCCCTGGATGTTTTTGATGGGTCGAGTGGCGGAACTTCTATGCGCGCTTCTGCTTCACGTGCGCTTCGAGTTCGCCGAACGTCGGGCGCTCGGTGGTGTATAGAACCTTGCGGCCGAATTCAACCGCGACTTGCGGTGCGTAGCCCTGCAAGCAGGCAAGCAGCGTGACTTTCACGCACTGCAGTTCTTTGGTCGCCTCTTCGAGTTTTTGCTGGATCAAGCCGGTCAGTGGACCAACGAATCCATATGCCAGCAAGATGCCGACGAAAGTACCGACCAGCGCCGCGCCGATTTTCCCGCCGAGGATCGCGGGAGGCTCGCCCACCGAGCCCATGACGTTGACCACGCCCATTACCGCTGCGACGATGCCGAATGCGGGCAGGCCGTCCGCGACTTTCTGGATTGCCTGGGCGGGAATGTCGCCCTCGCTGTGATGCGTGTCGATTTCATGATCCATCAGCGTCTCGATTTCCATGGGATTCATATTTCCCGACACCATCAGGCGCAGATAGTCGGTAATGAATTCCATGAGATGGTGATCGGCGGCAATTTCCGCATGGCGTCCGAACACGGCGCTCTCGCCCGGTGCCTCGATATCTCGCTCAATGGACATCATGCCTTCCTTGCGGATCTTGGTGAGGACGTCGTAGAGCAGCGCCATCAGCGCCATGTAGCGGGCGCGGGTATATTTCGAGCCTTTCAGCAGCGGCGGCAGCGAGCGGAACGTGGCTTTCAGGGTCTTTACGTTATTGCCCACCACAAACGCACCGATTGCCGCACCGGCAATGATCAGCAATTCAAACGGCTGGTACAGCGCGCCAAGTTTGCCACCGTGCAGCATAAAGCCGCCCAGCACGGAGCCCACAACCACCAGGTAGCCAACGATGACGAGCATGAAACGGTTCTCCAGGAATGGCGCGAAGGATTGCGCGGGGTGTGAAGCGATTACTGGAGAAGTTGTCGGCGTAGCTCAGGGAATCTTGAGGTGGGGCCGCGAGAATCCTGAAGCGGGGCGGGCGGAATTTATGCGTTGGTAAATTTGTCATTTCCACCGAAGGGAGAAATCTGCTGCTAGCATTTGCCAAACCAAAAGCAGATTTCTCCCTTCGGTCGAAATGACAAAAGTTTTTTCAATTACCAGATCAACAGAAGTTCCCTGAGGCAAACTCAAGCACTGGAGAGGTCTTCCGAGACGTTTTGCCCTGCAAACCCCGCCGCTGCTCGTTCTACGTTTTCAATTCAGTGAACCTGCGCCGCCGCCCGCGTCTTGCCCGCCCGCGCTGGCATGTTGCACAAACCACAAACATAGTTTGCCGTCAGTTCATTCGTATGCGTGACAAACTTGCCGCCACAGCACGTGCAAGAGGTGAGCTGTACCATCCCCGCGTCGACAAACTTCACCAGCCGCCAAGCTCGGGTAATCGTCAGCACCGCTTCAAATCCTAACGCCTTGGTCTTTTCGACATACAGCTCATACGCCTTGATCACCGCATCGATTTCATCGATCGCCGTGGATTTGTTCAGGTATTCGTAGATATTCAGGAACAGCGAGGAGTGGATGTTCGGCTGCCAGGACATGAACCAGTCGGTGGAAAAAGGCAGCATGCCTTTCGACGGTGACTTGCCCTGCACTTCTTTATACAGCTTCAGCAGTCGCTCGTAGGAAAGATTGGTTTCGCTTTCGAGTACTTGCAGGCGGGCGCCCAGTTTGATCAAGTGAACGGCCAGGTTAATGTCGCGGCTTTCGCCGACGATGCTTTTTTGTGCGCGCATACTAAGCTGCCTCCGCCATTTTGCCCGCCATCAGGATGCTGGCGTGCAGGTCATTGGTATTGTTTACTTTGCCGCTGGTTGTGAGCAGGTTCCAGACCAGCTCATCATCGAAGCGGAAGCGGCACATCAGCATGTTGCCGCTGGCGACTTTCATCAACTGGCCGGGCGTCAGGCCGCTGATCACGCTAGCCACTTCTTCCGACAGACCCAGGCGAAACAAGGCTTGCGGGCGATCGGCGCGAATCATATGCTGCGCCAGCATCAGGTAGCTCATGTTGGCTTCGCGGATTTCTTCAAGCAGTTGTTCGGGTTGCATGGTGGTCTCCCAGGGCTGAGTTGAATTCAAGATTGCGCGAGTACGGTCGTTATGTATTTGTTCTTGCTTTGCTTTGCTTTGCTTTGCTTTGCTTTGCTTTGCTTTGCTTCGCTTTGCACGCCTGCCTTTGCGCTACCTTTGCGTCTGTGGCTGCTTCGGTGGGTGTTCTTTTGCGATGTGTGAATTCTGGCGGGACACGATCTTTTGCTGAATCCGAAAGCCGCCAAGAGTGCGGTCAGGGTTGTCCCCGCGATGCGTGTAGGGATTTCCTTTACGGCACCAAGCATGAATTTCAACCGATCAGACAAAACAGGCATTTACGCGTGTTTCCGAAAGAAAACTCTCGCTTCGGAAACCGGTTTTGCTAGCAGGGCATGCGCTGTATTTCCACCGTCACTAGAAAAACATTCAGCTTTTCCTAAAGTTAATCAAGCAACAGCCCGATAAGGAAAGTACAGGTGGTTCGGTTTTGGTTTAGGGACCCCTCGGCAAGCCCGGCAGCATCGGGTAGACCATAAGCGCATGGACATCCATGCAAACGCGAATAGCACCCGAATGTTCGGACTTGTACCTTTTCTCTTCACCAAATAGGAGCTCAAAATGGCTGGTATTAATACAAACGTCGCTTCACTCAATGCACAACGCAATTTGATGTCCTCACAGTCATCCTTGCAAACGTCAATTCAACGCCTGTCCTCGGGCCTGCGCGTCAACAGCGCCAAGGACGATGCAGCCGGTCTGGCGATTGCAGATCGGATGAATTCCCAAGTCCGCGGCCTTAGCGTCGCATCGCGCAACGCCAGCGACGGTATCTCGCTCGCACAAACAGCTGAAGGCGCGCTCGGCAAAGTCGGTGACATGTTGCAGCGCATGCGCGATCTGGCTGTACAGTCTTCCAACGCAACCAACACTCAAACCGACCGCAACTCGATGGACGCTGAAGTCACACAGCTAAAATCCGAAATCAACCGCGTCGCTTCGCAAACAACGTTCAACGGCGTAAAGCTCCTCGATGGTTCTTTCAGTGGCGCCAATTTCCAGGTCGGTGCCAATGCTGGAGAAACCATCAGCGTCGCCTCGATCACCAACGCACAAACCGCAGCACTCGGCGGCACGGTCAACGTTGCCACGGTTTCTGCAGCTGCAAGTGGCCTGTCCGGCTTTGCGACTGGCATCGTTGCAGGCGGTGTGCTCATCAACGGTGTGGACATCGGTGCCGTATCGGCTGCTGGCTCCGCGCTGGAACGCGCTGGCCAATTGGTCAACTCGATCAACCTGGTTTCCGGCCAGACCAACGTCGGCGCATCCTACGATGCCGCTACCGGCCAGATCACGCTGCGCAGTTCCACGGGTGGCATCACCATGACCGGCACAGCCAACTCTGCAACCGTCGCCGGCTTCACCAACGCAACCGGCACCGCTGCCGCTGTCGCCACCACCGGCATCACCGGGCTTAACGTGCAATCGTATGCCAATTCGCAACTGGCCCTCACGCAGATCGATGCAGCACTCACGCAAGTGAACTCGGCACGCGGCGATCTGGGTGCAGTACAAGGACGCTTCGAAAACGCGATCGACAGCATCAACGTCACGGCTGAAAACATCACGACCGCCCGCGGCCGTATCGTCGACGCGGACTTCGCGAAGGAATCGGCCAACCTGGCACGCGCACAGGTTCTCCAGCAAGCTGGTACCGCCATGGTCGCGCAAGCCAACGCGCTGCCGAACGGTGTGATGCAGTTGCTGCGCGGCTAATCGGCCGGGTAGCACTACGTAACCCAAGCTACAGGGAGTGCACCGAACAGGTGTCTCCCTGTTTCCGCATCGAATACGTTCGAACCCTGTTGCGCCAGGTTCTGTTTAACAGATATTGCAGCATGACCCGATTTTCGAGGAGCCACCATGATCACTCCCGCCAGCACC
>Ga0105049_10000758_pt1 | contig 36384 bp, 25 predicted proteins | sample MAT06_FD_78087 | JGI IMG/M metagenome (GOLD analysis project Ga0105049, IMG submission 78087) | Freshwater microbial communities from Lake Fryxell liftoff mats and glacier meltwater in Antarctica - MAT-06 | ecosystem: Environmental > Aquatic > Freshwater > Ice > Liftoff microbial mat | place...
CCACAAGCAGGATCACCTAAGCAAAGTGTTGTAGATATAGTTTGGTAGTTAACTGCACCATCAAAAGTGAAGTTAGGGAAGTTCTGAGTGTACAAGAAAGCAGTCAATGAACCTGGAGTAATAGTCAAGTTACCATCAGACTTAGGGAATACACCTTGAGCTGCTCCAAGGAATGGAGTGGCAAATGCACTACCATTACTAGAGCGAACGTGAACCGCACGAGTTTGACCCGGGTTAAGTGTCAAAGAACCAGCAGCACAAGCACCTGGCAAGTTGATTCTCTGCTTAGCAGCGTCGCAAGCATCAGTTGATGTTCCAACAGAACCTGAAGCAATTGGAAGAGCACCCCATGTAGCCGCGTTAGCAGGAGCACCTACGAAAGTAGTGTTACCTGCACCTTGACGTACATAAACTTCAACGTTAGTAACAGCACCTACAGGATAGTTACCGTCACGGATTGGATTTACTTCGAAACTTGTGATAACCATCTGCTTGGTAGATGTGTTCGTTAAGTTGAACACAACACCATTCTGACGGAAAGTAGTTTGGCACTGAGTAGCCAATTCACCAGAAGCACAAGCAAATCCGCTACAAGAAGTAGCACAGATTTGGAAGTTAAGAGCCTTATCGCAATCTCCTGGATCCAAAACGATAGTTTGGTTAGCAGGAGGATTGTTGAACTGAGGAGTAGCTGCACCTGTAATACCAAACTGTTGGGACATTACATAACCGTAGTTATTCAATGTAGTTAGTGTTACAATGGTCAAACCAGCGGGGAACGTACCTGAGTAGTTACCAACTGAGTTAGGGTTACCAGCTGTAAGTGTAAGACCAGCACCACCAACAGCACTTACGCAAACCACACCAGTCGTAGATGATGTAATAGCAGCAAATGTGCCAGGGGCAGCAGTACAAGCAGGAACAGGAATAGCAACTGACAAGTTCAAAAGCGGAGCACCCACAAACGTTGAAGTTGTAGCAGGGATGTTCGGCTGAGCAGGTGTAGGTGTAGATCCACCAGCACCAGGGCCATTCGGGTTAGTTGGAGCCAATACCGTTGGTCCAGCACCGCCGTTAAGCCATACTTGTGAGAAAATAGGAGTTCCTGTAGGAACAGGACAACCAGCTGCATTTGGAGCAGGGGCCAAAGTAGCTTGGTTAAGTAGTCCAGCATCGTTCCAACCGTCACCGAATGTATCGGTACCAGTGAACGTGTAAGCACCACCAGCAGCAGCAAGACCAATGTTAAGAGCTGCAGGAGCTCCATTGTTAGGCACGCTGATAGGTGTAGTGATACCAGCACCGTTTAACGAGTAACCTACTTCCGCCGGAAAGAAACCCGAAGAAACTACGTTAAGTCGCGCACTAACGGTACGAGCAGGCACAGGAGTACCAGGAGCAAATTGTGCAAACGTTGATGTTCCGAAGAAACAACACGTTATCACAGCTACCAATACACGCAGTGTAGAGTTCATTTTTTTCATGAGATTAGTGTGTTTTGATTAAAATTTTTGAATGCATAGATTGTTTTTGCTTAGAAAGTTACATTAAGGCGAGCGTTGGCAAGCGCAGCATCAACATTTGAACCTTGTGGAAGTCCATTGTCTGGATCTGCCGCGATAAGGTTGTTGATGAGCGTACCGACAGCTTCCAATGCAGCTTGATCAGCAGCAGCAACCGTAGCACCGTTGTTCAATAACTGAAGAGCAGTAGTGGCATAAGTACCTCTAACTGAATATTCAGCTTTTTGAACAGGCGTTGGGTTTGGAAAATTTGGCGCTTGGCTAAACATGTTAGCACGGTAAGCGGTCAAATTAGAAATAGCCGTAGCAGCATCTCGGTAGTTCGCTGGATTTGGATTTTTAGAAGAAGCATAAGCTTGAGCAGAAACGCTGTTCGTAGCAAGCAATGCAACTACTACCAATACAAAACCTAGAACATACTTCTGAAGGCGCAAAGCGGCAACTTCGAAATTCGTCTGTTTCATAAGATTGATAATTTGGTTAAAAAAAAATAAGGTTAAAAAATCCGTTTAATTGAGTCCATACAAATTCCTGATCATCCCCTCGCGGAGACATTCGGTTTTTGAAAATGTATAGTCTTGAGTCAAGAAAAAATATCGTGAAATGACCAGTTGAGGTCAAGACGATAAAGATCCTTGTGAAAGCGTTACAGCCAGCTTGCGCCAGTGTAAATGGTTTATTTTGTAATTTCCCTAAATCAGAGCGGTGGGAATCGGTTGTGGGAGAATGTCCAGTATGGACGTTTTCGGTTTATAGGGAATGCTCTGAATGTAAATTAGTCCTTTGGGAAGGACAAAGATGCAGACTTTTCTATTTTATGTCTATACCTCGATACGGGTATATTTGAAATAAAATAATGTTCACAAGTATTGTTAATCAGTTTTCTGAGAAGGTAGTGTGTGGGTGGGAAACGATGGATGTAGGGTAGTAGATATGATATGTTCAATTCAGGGTATTATTATTCAACGGGCATCCAAGGTGTAAGTAAGTAACTTTCGTACTGTGTGTAATAGAGGACAAAGGTAAGTGCTTTTTTATTCTTTGCAAATTTTTATTAAAAAAAATTTTAACGTTCTCTTTACATTTATGCAAAGAGCGTTCCAATTTTCTACTTAGCTGATTTAATTATTTTTGTATTTGAAATTTTCATACTGATTTTGCCTGAGTCGTCCTTGCTGTTGGCCGCATTCTTGAATGCTACAAGATTGAGCGCGGGACACATAGGCTCCAATGCAGTAACCAGGGACTGCTTGCGTTGTTCCCATAAGTTTGCATCTTTAGTATGAAGATCCATTTCAAATCGAATATTGATACTGCTGTTGATTGTTTGAGCAAGATGATTGACTTCATCGTATTCCTTACCTTTTAGTTCCGCACCTGCAAACTTCAGATGCTTTGCTGTAAACTCTTGATTGAATTCATTTGGATTAATCCTAAGGTAAGATATGAATTGTTCCCCCAATGATCCATTTTCAAGAGTGGTACTCATCAAAAATTTTCTGGAGTCAAGAAGCGCTACTTTTCTTTTGATGGGAATGGTGTCCAATGTTTTGCCATAGGACTTTCTCATTTGTGGATATTTGTTGAACACTTCGTTTGTATCCACTCCAGCATAGTAGTCATTGGATGCTGAAGTTTCAGCCACTGTTGAATCTGTTGATTGCTTTTTGACTGCTTCTTTGGCAGGCTTTGAGCAAGAGGCTGTTATTATGAGCAAACTGGTAACAAAGCTAAGCGTCTTCATAGGATAGGAATTTTTGCTTAAAACGCAGTCTTTTACAATTGGTTTCAATTTCCGATGGTAATTATCATGAAATATGTGTGAAAATGCATCAGGAATGTAAAATCGCCGATGGCTTCAAAAATGACGAAAGCTTGAACCTAGCGGTGGTGTTTCCATCTTTTGTGGGACCACAACCATTCCTCAGGCTTTTCACGAATAACAGATTCGACTTTCTTGGCGAACCGACCAACCAACTCACCAAGCTCCAACGATTCATTCAATTCTGCCAATTGCGAACAGAACACTTGATAATACCCTCTTTTGATCCTGCGGATATCTACATAAAATACTGGCCATCTCAACACCTGATTGAATTGATCAACGCCCGATATGAAAGCAGTATCCTGGCCCAAAAAATCCAGCCACACTGCATGCTTTGAACTTGATGGACTTTGATCAGACATATATATATAGCATCTGCCATCATCAACGAGGTTGTTCATCGCCTCTCTTGCATCCTTTGTTTCCAAAAGAACGATACCAAATCTGCTTCTTCGTCTCTTGGTATATGCTTCAATATATTTATTGTGAATCCTTTTGTAAACACCTACTGGCACATGTGCAGTAAACCTAGCCCATATCAACACTCCCCATTCCCAGTTGCCAAAATGCGCCGAGTAAGCAAAGATGGATTGATGATTGACCATGTGTTCATCCATTATTTCATTATTCAAAAATTGGAATCTTTCCTTCAACTCAGCCTCTGTCATGCTAAATCCTCTCAAACTTTCAATAAAAATGTCAGCTAGATGCTTGTAGAATGCTTTGGTAATCCTATCGAGTTCCGCAGTACTTTTGTCCGGAAAGGATCGACTCAGATTGTCTTGAACTACCTTGCGGCGATATCCGAGCAAGTGAAACAAAACATGATACAGCAAGGTGGAAAGCATGTACACTGCCGACCAAGGAAGAATACCAACCAAGAAAACAAAAACTCTAAAAAAAAGATAAGTCAAGTATTTCATGAAAAATCAACTACTGTTAAGCGACAAAATTACTACTTTGGTCTTCTGATTCATATACATTGACATGAAATACCTAATTATAAGCTTACAGCTGATACTAACAGCTACAGTTGCAGATGGCCAAAACTTGCAAAGTTATGTTAAGCCCTTTATTGGTACTGGAGGCACTGGCCATACATTTCCAGGTGCTTGCCTTCCGCATGGCATGGTTCAGTTGAGCCCTGATACGCGCATCGAAGAATGGGAAAGCTGCGCCGGATACCAATATTTGGATCAAGAAGTTTTAGGCTTTTCGCATACGCACCTGAGCGGTACAGGCGTGCCCGACCTCTGTGACCTCCTGATACAGCCCTGCCAAATGAGTTCTACACTCTCCAAACGGGATGATGGTACGCCATATCTCAAACAAAAAATGGATAAAAGCTCTGAAAAAGCATCGCCGGGATACTATTCTGTGAAATTGAACGAAGCAGGTATAAACGTAGAGCTCACCGCTACACACCGAACCGGCTGGCACAGATATCAATTCAGTCAGGCTGATGCTGCATGGATCATTGATTTGCAACACCGAGATAAAGTCTTGGAGGCGATGCTCAAACAAGAATCTCCTACCCGACTATCAGGAATCCGTATCTCACAATCTTGGGCAGAAAAACAATATTTTTATTTCGTCATTGACTTCAGTGTACCCGTTAGCCTCTCAAGCATTGAAGGATATCCAAATACTTACAAAGTAAACCCCAAGAATCCTCTGACTGCTCCCGTGATCATAAAAACCGGGATTTCAGCAACAAGTATTGACGGTGCTAAGAAAAATCTAAACGCTGAGGCACCAGCTTGGGATTTTGATGCAATCAAAACAAATGCTGAAAGTATTTGGAACTCAGAATTGGGCAAGATCCAAATCCAAACTGCTGACACTGAGATCATGTCCAATTTCTATACAGCCTTATATCATGCAAGCATTGCGCCATGCGTGTGGGGAGATGTAGATAGTCTGTACAGAGGAATGGATGGCAAGGTTTATAAGGCCAAAGATTTTATGCCATACACCATATTTAGTCTGTGGGACACCTACAGAGCCGAGCATCCACTGTTTACATTGATAGACCGGAAGCGGACAAATGATTATATTAAGACCATGATTGATCATTTCGAAAAATCTCAACATCTGCCCGTGTGGGAATTGAACGGTAATGAAACTTGGTGTATGATTGGTTACCACAGCGTATCAGTAATAGCAGATGCCTATGTCAAGGGCATCCGTGGATTTGATGCCGAAAAGGCACTGAATGCCATGGTTGCCTCAGCTAAACTGAATAGGTTTGGCATCAAAGAATATGGAGAGATTGGTTATTTGCCTGCAAATGTATCAGGAGAATCGGTTTCAAAAACACTGGAATACGCTTATGACGATTGGTGCATTGGCCGCATGGCACAACTCATGGGAAAGGACAAAATTGCCACAGAGTTTTTTACCAGATCTCAATCTTGGAAACAGCTATTTGACAAAAAATCTGGTTTTATGCGTCCCAGATATTCAGGCCGATTTGTGACACCCTTTATACCAGCTGAAATCAACAAACATTACACCGAAGGCAACGCTTGGCAATATACCTGGTCAGTGCAACACGATGTTCAAGGACTAATCAATCAGTTTGGTGGAAAAGAAAAGATGGAAAATCACTTGGATGAGCTGTTCACAACACAAGTAGAATTATCCGGAAGAGCACAACCTGATGTGACAGGATTAATTGGTCAATATGCACATGGCAATGAACCCAGTCACCACATTCCATATTTGTACAATGAATTGGGTAAACCCTGGAAAACCCAGTCCAAAGTAAGGCAAATCATGAACACTATGTACAGCAATGATCCTATCACAGGACTTAGTGGCAATGAAGACTGTGGACAAATGTCAGCTTGGTATGTATTGAATGCGATGGGATTGTATGATTTGTGTCCAGGGTCAGGATATTTTCACATAGGCAGTCCGATTGTAGATGCTGTGACAATAAATCTGGAAAACGGAAAAAAATGGATACTCACGGCTAAAAACAACACCAAAGACAATGTTTACATTAAGAACGCCAGCAGTTTTGGTCGGCCAATGACACAGCGGTGGTTGTATTACGATGAAATCTATCAAGGCAACAAATTGGAATATGAAATGTCCAATCAACCCACTACTAATACTCTGGATCAAAGTGATGTCAGTCCAATGCGCTCATCCAAGTTAAAAAATCAAGTGGTGGCTATGCCATACATTGCGAATGGCGAGCCCGTATTTCAAGATAAAATATCCGTAGAACTGGCTTGTTCAGAAGAAGATGCCAAGATTTTTTGGAAAGAAGATACCCTGAGTAAGACTGCTTTTAAACTCTATTCATCGCCAATTCAGTTGAATCAAACAAGTACCATAAGTTTGTATGCACAAATACCCAATGGATCTAAAAGTAGAGTTGAAAATGCCTCATTTCATGAGGTTGATAAAAACTTTCAAATCACTGTCGCACCAGAACCCAACACCCAATATGCAGGTGGCGGCAAATTTGCTTTGGTAGATGGGCAATTGGGAGGAGCTGATTATCAGAATTTATCATGGGCGGGATGGGAAGGAACAGATGTAGAGATAACAATAGATTTCGGAGCTGCAAAGGAGTTTCGTGAAATTTCATTGGGTACATTGAATGCGCCCGGACCATGGATTTTTGCCCCAAACAATGTCGAAATTCAACACAGCCTCGATGGTCAAAAATATACCGATCTTTCTGTCATTTCTGAAAAAAGCAAACAGAATGAACAAAAGAACACACGCATCAAAATTAATTATACTTCCAAGAAGACAGAGCGAGCACGGTATATCAAACTAAAAGTAAACGCCTCCAAAACCATTCCAGAATGGCACCAATATAAAGGATATAAATCTTGGTTGTTTTTGGATGAAATAGAAATACGTTAAGCGTTTAAAAGTTGTATCGTTTGGAATAATGATGAAACATCCAAAAAGATTGACAAAAACCTAAACTGTCTGCCACCAAGCTCGTTAAACTGCTGTATAAAATTCAGTAAGATGCAGTTTAGTGTGAAGAATCATATTTTATTAATAGTTATTGGAACGGCGCTATTACTTAACAGTTGTAAAAAAGACCTAAAAACTGGTGAACTGAGATTGCCAAAAGGCAGTTTGCAAATGATTGACAGCTTGGATGCGATCTATGCCAGAACTGATTTCATGATGCATCCTTATGAAAAGGATACAACCATTAAGGTTTTCAGGCAGATTATTGCCAACAATCATAGAGTGACGCCTGATCAGGTTTTCACAATGGCTACCGAATTTACTCGAGGTGGAGATCCACAAACTGGTATTGACTTGATCAGCAGACTCTTTACCGCAATTCCAATTTCGGCCGAGATGAACCAAAACAACAAAAAACTATATGACCTCTTGGCAGTAGCACATCTGAGACAAGGAGAAGTTCAAAATTGTATAACGAATCACAACGAAGAGTCCTGTATATTTCCAATACAAGGTAAAGGAATACATACCAATACAACTGGTTCGATAGCCAGTATCCAGGTATTGAATAAAATACTGACTGCTTTTCCTGATGATCTTCAGTCGAGGTACTTGCTCAATCTGGCATACATGACCTTGGGAACTTATCCAGAAGACGTTCCTAAAAAATGGCTGATACCACCAACCGCGTTTGCATCGGAAGTTGCATTTTCGAAATTCAAAAATATAGCTACAATGCTGGGTTTAGACATGAACAGTTTAGCCGGAGGAGTAATTACTGAAGATTTTGACAATGATGGATTTGTTGACATCATGTTGTGTTCGTGGTTGATGAAGGACAAATTATTCTTCTTCAAAAACATGGGCAACGGGGCATTCGAAGATCGCACCAAGCAAGCATTGCTGACTGGAATGACAGGAGGCTTAAATATGCAACAAACAGATTACAACAATGATGGCTTTATCGATATTTTGGTATTAAGAAGCGCCTGGAAACCGATCAAAAAAGTTGGTATCCAACCCAATTCTCTCTTAAAAAATAATGGAGATGGCACTTTTGAGGATGTAACCATTGCAGCTGGATTGTATTCTATTAATCCCACCCAAACGGCAACTTGGTTCGATTATGACAATGATGGGTTCTTGGATGTTTATATTGGAAACGAAACCACACCAGGTTTTAATGAAATATACCCTTGCGAATTCTACCACAACAATGGTAATGGAACATTTACCAATGTGGCCAAAGACTACGGAATGGATGTCAAAGGGTTTGTAAAAGGAGTAAAAGCTGGGGACATCAACAATGATGGGCTTTATGATTTGTACGTATCAAGACTTGATGGAGACAACTATTTGTTTTTGAACAAAGGCGGAAACAATGTCAAAGATTGGAAGTTTGAGAATATCTCTGCCAATGCCGGAGTTGAAAAGCCTTACTATAGTTTTCCAGTTTGGTTTTTTGATGCCAACAATGATGGATATGAAGATATTTTTGTAGGTGCTTATGACAGCACGGCATTCAAAAGGATGGCAGGAGAAACAGCAGCAGACTGGCTCAAAAAGCCATTTACAGCCGATCCTTGCAGGCTTTATTTGAACAATAAGAACAACAGTTTTACAGACGCGACCGCACAATTTGGTCTGAACCACCCACTTCAAACAATGGGCTGCAATTACGGAGATTTCAACAATGATGGATTTTTAGATTTCTATCTTGGTACTGGATCACCGGGTCTGAGTTCAGTGGTTCCCAATAAGATGTTCATCAACGAAAAAGGACAGCGGTTCCGAGATGTTACTACTGCCTCTGGCACAGGCAATGTTCAAAAAGGCCATGGTGTATCCATTGCAGACCTTGACAATGATGGCGATTTGGATATTTTTGCAAAAATGGGAGGAGCTTACACGGGCGATAAGGCACCAAATTGTGTATTTGAAAATCCCGGATTCGAAAATAATTTTCTTGTCTTGAAATTAGTTGGAAAAACTGCCAATCGGGTTGCAATTGGAGCAAAAGTCAAAATACAGTACACCGATGACAAAGGAAATAAGCTTACATCTTACCAAATCATAAGCAGCGGTGCAAGCTTTGGAGCCAACAGTCTTCAATTGGAAGCAGGTTTAGGCAAATCAACAAAAATAGACCTTGTAGAAGTCACCTGGCCCAATAAAAACAGGTCCAAACAAGTATTTACAGGGATTTCTGTCAACAAAAAATACCAGCTTGAAGAAGGTCAGGAAAATGCGAAAGAACTTCCCTACAATAAAATTACATTTATGGATCACAGTGCAGGTGGTCATCATCACCAACTGTAATATTTGTTGAATCAAAATCAATACGCAAAGCAATCAAAAATCCTCCTTTAAAATGTCGTTCAAAAAAATGATAAAGTCTTCAATAGTTCCATTGATATTACTGAGCCTACTCGTCCAGTCAGGCTGCAAAAAAACAGATTCAACAAGCTCAAACAGCAACTCCGCGATGCCAAAAGGCACCTTGCAAATGATTGACAGTCTGAATGCTATTTATGCCAGAACTGATTTCATGATGCATCCTTATGAAAAAGACTTCACGATGAATAAATTTCGTGAAATGATCAAAAATAATGCCTCGGTTGATGCCAATCAAATTTACCTGATGGCATTGGAATTTGTCAGAGGAGGTGATACACAGCAAGGTATAGACCTAATTGGTAGGCTGTTCCGTGCGTTTCCTGACTTAGCTAAGATCAATGAGCAGACTAAACCAGTTCATGACTTGTTGGCAATAGCATACTTAAGACAAGGAGAAGTCAACAACTGCATATCCAACCACAACGAACAATCCTGTTTGTTCCCAATTCAGGGTAAGGGAATTCATACCAATCCATCGGGTTCGGAATTAAGCATCAAGCAACTTTCACTCATTTTGGAAGTTTTCCCTAACGACCTACAATCCAGATATCTCTTAAATCTGGCATATATGACATTGGGTCAATATCCGTCCAAAGTACCAACAAAATATTTAATACCACCAGCCTCATTCGCCTCCGAAATACCTTTCAAAAAATTCAATAACATTGCCAGATTGCTGGGTTTAGATTTGAATAATTTGTCCGGCTCGGTGGTAACTGAAGACTTTGACAATGATGGATTTATTGACATCATGACATCACCATGGAACATGCAAGGAACAGTCAAATATTTCAAAAACATGGGAAATGGCAAATACGAAGATCAGACTGATGATGCACTTCTGACCGGCCTTGCAGGGGGATTGAACATGCAACATACTGACTACAACAACGATGGTTTTGTAGATGTTCTAATCCTGAGAGGAGCATGGAAATCCAAAAATTCATGGGGGATTTCTCCAAATTCTTTGCTTAAAAACAATGGTGACGGAACATTTCAAGATGCGACCATTGCAGCAGGTTTATACTCCACAAATCCAACACAAACAGCAGCGTGGTTTGACTACGACAACGATGGAAATTTAGATGTTTTCATCGGGAATGAAACAAATCCCGGATTCCCTGAGGTGTTTTCCTGTGAATTTTACCACAACAATGGAGATGGCAGCTTTACCAATTATGCACAACAATATGGAATGACTGTTCAAATGATGGTCAAAGGAGTAACTGCAGGTGACGTGAACAATGATGGGCTCATTGACTTGTATGTATCGATCTTGAATGGCCCCAACCGCTTGTATATGAACAAAGGAGGCTCGGATGCCAATAATTGGAAATTCGAGGAACAAGCTGCATTAGCAGGTGTGCAGGCGCCATTTTTTAGCTTTCCAGCATGGTTCTTTGATTTCAATAACGATGGATATGAAGATATTTTTGCAGGCGCATACGATACAACTGCAATCAAAAGCATGGCAGCAGAGACAACTGCAGATTGGCTCAAATTGCCTTTTCGGGCTGAAGTTGGGCGACTATATATGAACAACAAAAATGGCAGTTTTACCGATGTTACCAAAGCATTCGGATTGAATCATCCACTTCAAACGATGGGTTGCAACTACGGAGACGTCAACAATGACGGTTATCTTGACTTTTACCTTGGTACCGGATCACCAGATCTCAGCTCAGTAGTTCCCAATAAACTGTATGTAAATGAAAAGGGAAAACATTACCGAGATGTAACTACTGCATCCGACATGGGGAACGTGCAGAAAGGACATGCAATATCCATGGCGGATCTTGATAACGATGGGGATTTAGACATTTATGCCGAAATGGGCGGAGCTTTTCCAGGGGATATGGCACCCAATTGTCTCTTTGAGAACCCTGGATTTGGAAATAATTTTGTAATCTTGAAATTGGCGGGAAAAACAGTTAACAAAGCCGCAATTGGGGCTATTGTCAAGATTGAAATGTCAGACAGCAAAGGAAATAAACAAATCACCTACAACAAAGTATCCAGTGGAGCCAGTTTTGGATCAAACAGCCTTCAAATTGAAGCTGGCTTGGGAAAAGCTAATAAAATAGACCTTGTAGAAGTCACCTGGCCCAATAAAAACAGGTCCAAACAAGTATTTACAGGGATTTCTGTCAACAAAAAATACCAGCTTGAAGAAGGTCAGGAAAATGCGAAAGAACTGAGCTATTCCAAGATCAAATTCAGTGGTGATGGAACGATGCACAATCACGACCATCAAGCGATGTAGTCAATCTTTTCGAGTTACAAATTGAAGTAAAGTTTTAGCTTTTTGAGTGTCAAAAAGATAAGGATGATCCAAGGAAAGCCGTGAAAAGCAGTATCTGCCCAATCCATGAATTGCATGCCTTCACCGCCGCCGGCAATCCATTTCAGTTTGCCCCAAATATGAGGTTCAGGAACAAAAGGAGCAAGTCCCAATGTTAGTGAAAGAATTAACATATTGGGAATGGTGAAAAGATTTCTCATTTCTGAATTGGATAAAGTTCCTGAGCAATAAACGATTTTGGAAAGTTCTCCATGCCTTCAAATCCCAATGGCGTATTTGGATCTTCGTAAGGGATATAAGCAGTTTTGAACAAATAATCCCACACACTCAAACTCAAGCCAAAATTAACGCCGTATCTTCCTTTTGGTAGATTTTTGGCATGATGCCAAAGGTGCATGACAGGATTGTTTAAGAGGTATTTAAACGGCCCGTAGGTAATATTCAGATTTGCATGATTCAAGTGTCCAATTGCTACGGCAATAATGTGAATGATGAAGAAATCCTGAATTCCAAAACCTATCATTGCCAAAGGAATGTATTGTATTGATTTGTAGATGACGGTCTCCATCCAATGAAATCTTAAATGCGCAGCAAAGCCCATTTCCTCAACTGAATGATGCACCTTGTGAAATTCCCACAAGAAATTTGACTTATGGAGGAGCCTGTGAATGTTCCATTGAATAAAATCAGCCAATACAAACATCAATGTAAATTGTAGCCAAAGAGGCCAAGCTGCTACCTCAATAGCAACAGTGTTTTTCACTCCAAAAAGACCCAGAAAATCATTGAACAATGAAACGCCAATATTTGAAATTGCATTGAAACCAATGAGAGACAACAAAAAGAAATTGAAAAACATGTAAAATCCGTCCAGCCAGAAATCCTTCCTTATGGCAGCTTGTTGTTTGCGCCATGGAAAACTTATTTCAAGCAACCATACAAAAATTGAAAGACCCAACAACCAATAAAAATAGTTGTGCCATGAAGGTTGTAATACTTCGGATTTCAGGTAGTTGAAATAACCTGTATATGACTCTAAAATTATCCCAATGTAATAATCCATAGTACAATAATAACTAAAAAGTGATTTGGTTCAGAACTACAAAATTGATTCAAAATCTGATGAGTCTAAGTAACTAAAGTCACACAAGCTTTATTTTATTAAAAACCCTTTTCTTGATTGAAAACCAAGAAAAGGGTGTATTAAAAATCCAACAGAGTTTTCTTATTTCTAGATAGCAGGTATCTTTTTCTTATTTAAGATAACGACCTGAACACGCTCATTGTTGTTGCCGATCAAAAGGATCATTGCATTGGGATCCTTTGTTTTTAGCAGTTGCACACTGCGGACATCCTGCCATGCAAAAAGACCAGAATTAACCACAGAGAGTGGTTTGAATCCACCCTTTCCATCACCCAACATCAGCATGCCATTGCCTGCATCTGCCCTTCCAGTTTCCACTTCAGATACCAACAGGTTGCCTGCCATGATCAAGTCAAGATTTCCATCACCATCGACATCGGTTGATTGAATGCCCATTATTGGGGCCATTTGTGCCTGCCAAGGCATGGCGCTCAAGGTAAATTTCCCTTTGCCATTGTTCATCAATATTCCGGATTGAAAATCAGTTACTCTGTAGTGGATGGATTGATCAAGTTTGTCTTTGCCATACACGTCAACCAGATTGGCTTTGGCGAATTCTACATAGTTCTTGAACTTATCAGATATCGAAGGCATCTGTTGAGAAGAACATTGTCGTCCACGAATTGGAACAGTTTGCATCCCATCCAAAACATACCCCAGAACGATATCATAATTGCCATTTTGATCAAAATCATTGCCATAAATATCTACAGGCTTGCCTTTGCTTGCGTGGTATTTGTAATTTTTACCCAATGCGCCCAGAGCAAAGTCCATTTTACCATCTTTGTTGAAATCACCCTCTTCGATGCTGAACCACCAATTATTGGATTCTGCAAAGCCCATTTCCTTAGTTTCATCAGCGAATTTGCCTGCCCTGTTGATTAAATAGGTAATTGGCATCCATTCCCCAACTACCAATAAATCCAATGTTCCATCTTCATTTAAATCGTTAAAAACTGCATCTGTTACCATACCCAACACTCCATTATTTGGCAATGTTTGAGCCGTTATATCTGTAAATGTTCCTTTGTCGTTTTTGAAGAAATAAGATTGTGAAGGACGAGGATATTCACTTCCAACCTGACGGCCACAACGGAATATATCCAGATCACCATCATTATCATAATCTCCAAACTTCACTTTACCCCCGGAAGAGGTCGTTTTTGGAGAATTGGTTTTTGTAAAATTCCCTTTTCCGTTGTTGAGATAGAGTCTGTCCTGGTACATATCGCCTGATGGACCAAATTCATATCCGCCGCTGACCACATATAAATCCAAATCGCCATCTTTGTCGATATCTGCAAAAGAGCTTCCTATGTCTTCATATTTCGCGTCCTTATCAAAGGCAGTTTGAGGTGACTTTGAGAAGGTATTATTGGTATTCTGTAGATAAATACATCCTCCCTGACCAGCTGCTCCACCGACAAAAAAGTCTTCAAGACCATCCTTGTTCAAATCGGCCTTGCTGATATGTGGACCCCAATGCGACATTTCATGAGGCAAGAGAATCTGGATTTTATAATCGTCAAATTTGTTTTCAGTGTGCTTGAAATCGACACCTGAAGCAAGTGTATGTTCTTTGAACAGATCGTATCGGACTGGCTGAGGAATACAATTGTCTGTTCCTTTGGCATCTTCATATTTCAGCATCAGTACTTGATCAGCCTTGACATTATCTAAAATCTGACATTTACCATCAGGCCACTCTACACGAACTTTATCTGCTCTGCGTGAATTACCCAGACCAAAATGCATAAATGGTTCAACTGAAGAAATGAATCCTCTTGCCGTATTGAACTCACGCGTTTGTTTGATACCGTTGGCTTCAACAACAATTTTAGCACCAAATGCGTGCATCAATTTATTGGGTTCAAAGCCTATGCGCAGATAATGCGCTTTGCTACCCTTTTCTTTGGACATATTCTTATAAAAACCAGCTGGTTCATCCAAATTACTGATAACAAGATCCAAATCGCCGTCATTGTCAAAGTCAGCATATGCAGAACCACTTGACATGGTAGAACGGTTTCCAATGCCAGATGTGCGCGACATTTCTTTGAATTTCAGATTGCTGTTGTTGACAAAGAATTGGTTTTCTATCTTCAAAGAACCCAACTTTTTCATGTATTCGCCTGACATTTTTAGTCTTTTTGCCAAGCTTTCCTCTTCTTCCATTTTATGGCTAAAATCCTTCCAAGTATCTTTGAAGAATACATTTTTGTAGTAGCCATTGGACACGAAAAGATCTTCTTCACCATCATTGTTGGCATCCATAAACAATGGTGCCCAACTCCATTCTGTGCGATCGATGCCCGCTCCTTGTGACATCTCAGAGAAAGTCATGTTACCATTATTCATGTGCAACATATTGCGCATGTATTGAAGGTGATAACCCAATGCGTTCAATTTCCAAAAACGATCAATATTCATTCCTGACATATTGGCCTTTTCGTTGTAATTTCCCATTGCTGCCATTTCAGCAACAAAAATATCTTGAAACCCATCATGGTCCAAATCTGCAATATCAGAGCCCATACTGGAGCGGCTCATGTGCCTGAATCCACCATCCCAAACTTTATTGGTAAAAGTCCCATCTCCATTGTTAAAAAACAAAGCATCCGGCTCGTCATGGTCTACCGCAACATAGAGGTCAGGCCAACCGTCATTATTCAAATCAGCAGTTACAAAACTCAATATCCAACCAAAGAATCCAAGTCCTATTTCTTTAGAAACTTCACTAAAAGTTCCGTTTCCGTTATTCTTGTAAACGTGCATTCCATGGTCAGCAGGTGGATTCAAAAAGTCACGGAGATTCAGTTCGAATTTTCTGGTTCTATCTGGATTGTGATTACCTACCACCAGGTCCAATAAACCATCTCGGTTGTAATCAAAAAAGCTTGCACAGACTGCAAAACCGTTATCATTAACGCCATATTCTTTGGCTTTATCTGTAAATGTTCCGTCACCATTATTGATAAATAGTATGTTTTCACGGAACTTTGGATCCTCGTAAAATCCTCTGCAAACATACATATCCATAAAGCCATCATTGTTGACATCGGCAGTAGAAACACCAGCACACCAGCCATCAACTTCTATCCCAGCTTTTGCTGAAACATCTTCAAATTTCATGTTTCCTTTATTGATGTAAAGTTTATTTTTGACCAAATTACCGGTGAAAAATATGTCCTGCTTGCCATCGTTGTTGAAATCAGCAACTGCCACTCCTCCACCATCAAATGCATTTACTTTGGCAAACATATATGGGTAAATAGACGTGTCAAGGTTATTTGAAAATGTAATGCCTGTTGTGGCACTGTTTAATTCTTCAAATTGAGGAACTTCCGCGTTGGCGTTGGCATCATTGGTGGCCTTTTTAGAACATGCTGGAAAGACTGCAAATATTGCGATGAAGCAAAGAAAAATTAATTGTTTCATATTAGGTTTTATTGGATATTGTTCTTTGAAGTATTAAGTTTTACTGTGATCACATGATCGTTATTGTTGCCAAAAATCAAACTTGAAAGTCCAGATTTGGTTTTTAGAATTGCGGAAGACTTGGTATTAAATGGGACATAAAGTCCAGATTTATAGGTAGAAATTGAATTGAAATTGCCTTTGCCATCACCTAGCATTATCAAGCCAACTCCACCATCATACCGCTGAGTTTCGACTTCTGTATCGTAATTGTTTCCAGCAAGTATCAGATCCATTTTACCATCAGAATTTACATCTGAAATTAAAATTGAGTTGACAGGTGACTTTTGGGCAGAAACATCCAGGTCTTTTTTTACATACTTGCCATTTTCATTGATAAAAATGCAGGAATGAAAATCATTGACGGACAATTCTAATGCTTTTTTTAGTTGATCATCACCTACAATATCCCCCAAGCTCGCGTTGGCGAAGTCTTTGAAGGATTTGAATTTATCTTGTATAAACGGCATTTGTTGCGAAGAACACTGCTTTCCGCGTGAAGGCACCAATTTGCCTTTGTACGTTTTAGTAAGCACAATGTCATTGGTTCCATTTCCATCGAAATCGGCAGAATAGACCATGAAAGGTTTCTCATTCGTGGCTTTAAACTTTGTGTTCATACCTACATTGCCGGCAATGATATCAAGATCACCGTCCTGATCGACATCCGTTTCGGCCAAACTGTAATACCAGCCCTTATATTGATCTGTACCTTTTTCTTTGGAGACATCTACCAATGAGTTACCCTTATTTTCAAAAAATTTAACGCTCATCCACTCTCCGGCAATCACCAAATCCGGTTTGCCATCTTTGTTAAAATCTGTCCACAATGTAGCAGTAACAATTCCGGCAGTTGCTAATTCTTTGTTCCAATTTGCAGTGACATTGGTAAATTTTCCTTTGTCATTGCGTAAAATCATTGATTGATCAGGATATGGATATTTACCAGGCACAGCCCTTCCTCCTACAAAAAGATCCAAATCTCCATCATTATCGATATCGGAGGCTGCGATACATGATCCTGAGCTGTATTCTGAGCTCAATGCATTAGTGGATTTTGTGAAATTTCCTTTACCGTCATTCATGTACAAGCGATCTTGCATCAGACGCGGAAAAGCCTCCATCTCACCTCCGCCTCCACTTACCACATACAGATCCAAGTCTTTGTCACCATCGGCATCAAAAAATAATCCGGCAACATCCTCAGCGTTTTTATCAACTTCCCATGGCTGCGATGGTCCTTTTTTGAATTTTCCAACATTATCTTGCAAATAAAGCACACTGGATTGTCTAGATGCTCCACCAATAAAGATGTCCTCATTGCCATCCCCATTCACATCTCCTTTGACCAATGCCGGACCAATTCGAGACTGACTATGTGGCAAAAGTACTTCTTTACCAAAGTCATTGAATTGATTTTCACGATGAAAAAAGTCGAGTCCATTGGCCTTCGAATCTGACCACTGAACCAAATTTAAAGGCTCCGAAAGCAATGGTATTGTCTGTTGGGCGGCATCAGAATATTTCACGACCAAACGTTGATCAGCTTTGACATGATTGATCACCTGCGATTTACCATCCGGCCAAACGACCAATAAAAGTTCTACTTCATTATTTTTGCCCAAACCGAAATGCAGATTGCGATCCATAGATGATTCGTAACCTCTGGTTGCTACCAACTCTTGGAACTGGATTTCGCTGCCTATTTTAAGATATACCTTAACATTTTCAGCATGCTTTGGATGTTCGGGAATGACCGTCAAATAGTGATTTCCCGAAATTTTGGAAGCTTGATTCTCATAAAGAAAAGCCTCATCGTTGATATTATTGACAACCAAATCCAGGTCGCCATCATTGTCCAAATCAGCATAAGCCGCTCCATTCGAAAATGTAGCTTCACCCATACCCCACTCCTCAGCTTTATCCTCAAAATGCAAAGCTCCATTGTTCTTACCCACAAAATTTGCGAGTTTAAAAGAAGGGATACTTTCATAGATTTCTTTTCTCAGTTCTTTTGGAATGGTTCCGTTGTTTTTTCTTCGGTATTCCTCCAATTTGGCCCTGAAATCATTATCGCGGTGATACCTGACATATCCGTTGGAAATGAAATAATCCTTATATCCATCATTGTCTAAATCAGCAAATAAAGCCGACCAACTCCATTCACTTTTGGCAACACCCGCCAGATTGGCAATATTGCTGTAAGTGCCATTGCCATTGTTCAGCTGCAAAGAATTGAACATATATTGGTACTGGTAACCCAGCGTATCTATAAGTCCCCAAAACTCTGGGACATTCATACCAGCCATCAGGGTTTTACCCATAAAATGGTCGTCAGTAGCCATGTCAACCACGCCTATTTCAGGTTGGCCATCGTTGTTGATATCATTGACATCGACACCCATTGCAAAATAGGAGATTTGGTTGGTTAGGGTTTTTGTTTGATCCGTGAATGTTCCGTTTTTGTTGTTGATGTACATGAAATCAGGAACTGAGTAATCATTGGCCACATAGATATCCGTCCAGCCATCGCCGTTGAGATCAGCGGTGACAAGACCCAATCCAAATCCATATTTCAATACACCTGCTTCCTTAGTTATGTCAACAAACTTATTGTTGTCGTTGCGGAATAACTTTCCACTGGCAAAACGAAGTTTTTGCTCATCACGTAGTTCTTCAAAAACTATCCTTCGTTGTATTCGGTTGTAAATACTTTCGTTTAGGACGTAACAATCTAAATCACCGTCCTTGTCAAAATCAAAAAAAGAAGACTGAGTACTCAAATTTGAATCATCGAGTCCAAATTCACTGGCTTTTTCTGTAAAAGTTCCGTTACCATTATTGATCCAAAGCTGATTTTCTCTGCTTTCAGAATCATAGACATTCATATCGCCTGCCTGACAAACATAAATATCCAAATTACCGTCACCATTTACGTCAGCCATGGTAGTTCCTGAAGACCAACCTTTTTTCTTTAAACCAGAAACTGAGGTAACATCTTTGAATTTCATGCCGCCTTCATTGATGAAAAGCTTATTCTCTCCTTGATTGGACGTTAAGAAAACATCTGGCTTTCCGTCTTTGTTAACATCACCGACACTTACTCCTGCGCCGCTAAAAAAATATTCATAGCTCAAGATATTCTCCTTTCCTTCGGGATCTTCCTTCAGTTCATTGGTGAAGTTCATCCCACTTGTTTTCCCTGGGATCCTTTTGAACAGAGCTTCGCTAGAATCTTGTGTGCCCTTCTTACCTGATTGGCATGAAAAGCTTGCGCTAACAACAAGCCCAATTAAGAATATAATACGATTCATAGGAATAATTTCACAAGTGATACATACGCAATATTTATTCCAATGTTGTTAAAGGCACACTTAATATCTTGTTAATGAGGAAGATTAGATCGATATACTCGCGATGAAACCAAAAATAATTTGGAAAGCTTTGTTGTTTTGTCAAATATATCATACCTTTGCGTCCCACATCGCGGAGTGGAGCAGTTGGTAGCTCGTCGGGCTCATAACCCGAAGGTCATAGGTTCGAGTCCTGTCTCCGCTACAACAAGGCTGGTTTCTAAAAATAGAAATCAGCTTTTTTTTTGAATTTTATGCTAAAAGGAAAGTACATATTCGTCACTATTTTGCTGCTATTTAGCGGATTGCTTCGAAGTCAAAGCTTCAAGGTGATAGGTTATTTGGCTGTGTATAATTTTGAATATGCTGAGCAACTTGAATGGAAAAAGCTCACTCATGTGAATATTGCTTTTGCCAATCCTGACGCCCAAGGATTCCTCAAAACCCAAGGTTATCCCATCGATAATGTGGTCAATCAAGCGCACAGTAATGGTGTGGAAGTTTTCATTTCACTTGCAGGTGGTGCTTTGTACCCTGAATGGAAATCGGCATGGAAAAAATACATGTCACCCTCGTACAGGTCTGAATTTATTCATAAAATAATGGATTACGTCAGGAAATATGAACTCCAAGGAGTAGATGTAGATCTTGAATGGAACGATGTTGACAATTTATACAGTCCTTTCGTAATAGAACTAGCTGATTCATTGCACACATCTGGAAGAAAAATAACAGCAGCCTTGCCAGGAAAATATCGGTACCCATTGATTTCGGACGAAGCTTTGAATGTTTATGATTGGATCAATCTAATGGCCTACGATTTTACTGGACCTTGGAACCCAAACTTGCCCGGTCAACATTCATCCTTTGGTTTTGCAAAGAGCTGTATTACCTATTGGACCGTAAACCAATACTTACCAAAGGAGAAGACAGTTCTTGGACTGCCAGCCTATGGTTATGATTTCAATAACCCAAGTGATGTCTTTGCGTTTTACTACAAATCAATGATCGAAAAAGATCCAGGCTACGCACTTTTGGACCAAGTTGGCCTAAGATACTATAATGGCTTGCCCACCATCATTGAAAAAACGCAGTATGCATTAAGCACTACGAGTGGTGTTATGATCTGGGAATTGAGTCAAGATGCCTTGGCTGATTTGAAAGAATATTCAATCTTAAATGCTGTCAACAGCGTTGTAAAGCCAACTGCCTCCAGAGATTTCAACTCAAGAGTTGATTTTGTAATCTTTCCAAATCCTACGTCGCATGACATCTATGTAGATTATCCAGGCCAAGCACAATCTATCACCGTACAAATTCTTACCCAAGGCGGACAATTGCTACTAACAAAAGATCAAAACTCAGCCGATGGACCAATCAGAATCGAAACGTCAGGCCTTGCATCCGGAGTGTATTTGTGCCAAGTCATTGCTGGCAAAACTTCTGCTTTAAAAATGTTTGTAAAAGAGTAATCCAAATCGTCCCCTTACATTTATTCATTTTCAGTTTTTTGAAAATAAAATCTAAAAATTTAAAAATCTGTGTGGAATTCTTCATCACTTTGCGTCTTGGTATAGAATTAATGATGAAAGAGATATGTTGGTGAAGACGTTTTCAAGTGCAGTCCATGGGGTAGATGCACAGACAATTACGGTAGAAGTGAACTCAGGAGGCATTGTTGCAGCTGGAAAAAATGGTTATTTTCTTGTTGGATTGCCAGACAATGCAGTCAAAGAAAGTAACCACCGCATCGAAGCGGCAGTAAAAAATATGGGCTTTACATTTCCAAGATTAAAAATTGTGGTCAATCTGGCTCCAGCCGATATTCGAAAAGAAGGAAGTGCTTATGATTTACCAATTGCAATAGGAATCTTGGCCAGCACCAAACAAATGGATCCTAGTATTTTGGATCATTTTATCATGTTGGGTGAACTGGCCTTAGATGGACAAATTCGTCCCGTCAAGGGTGCTTTACCGATAGCCATTCAAGCTAGGAAGGATGGATATAAAGGAGTGATTTTACCCAAACAAAATGCGCGTGAAGCGGCCATTGTCAAAGACCTTGAAGTCTATGGCGTAGATAATATTCGCCAAGCAGTTGATTTTCTAGAAGGTCGCCTGCTGCTTGAACCAACTCAAGTTGACACCAGAGCAGAATTTGCCGATCAGCAGGATCAATACCTTGAGAACTTCAGTGACGTGAAAGGCCAAGAAAACATCAAACGCGCTCTAGAAATTGCCGCTGCGGGTGGTCATAATGCAATTTTAATAGGCCCACCTGGCGCTGGTAAGACCATGCTCGCCAAAAGATTACCTACTATTTTACCACCACTCAACTTGCATGAAGCCTTAGAAACAACCAAGATTCATTCCGTGGCTGGCATACTTCCTATCAATACTGCACTTATACCAACTCGACCATTTCGTTCACCACACCACACCATCAGTGACGTGGCTATGGTAGGTGGAGGCTCAAATCCACTTCCAGGAGAAATATCACTGTCGCACAATGGTGTGCTATTTTTAGATGAGTTGCCAGAGTTCAAGCGAACCGTATTGGAAGTTATGCGCCAACCTATGGAAGATCGAAAAGTTACAATATCGCGCGCCAAGTCAACTGTGGATTATCCAGCCAGTTTTATGCTGATAGCTTCCATGAACCCTTGTCCTTGCGGATTCTACAATCATCCTGAGAAGGATTGTGTTTGTGCGCCTGGTGTCGTAAAAAAATACATCAGCAAAATATCTGGACCGCTTTTGGACAGAATTGATTTGCATGTTGAAGTCACCCCAGTGGGTTATGACGAATTGAGTAATTACGACAAACCAAGTGAGACAAGTGATGACATCCGAACAAGAGTAATCAAAGCAAGAGAAATTCAACTAAAGAGGTTTGATTCATTTTCTAATATTTACAGCAATGCACAAATGCCAAGCCAAATGGTTAGGGATGTTTGCTCTATTAATCAGGCTGGTGCCACCTTGTTAAAAACTGCCATGAACCGACTTCAGCTTTCAGCTCGAGCATACGATAGAATCTTAAAAGTTGCTAGAACTTCAGCCGATTTATCTGATTCTGCTGACATTAAAATCGAACATTTGGCAGAAGCAATTCAATACCGCAGTCTTGACAGAGAAGGTTGGGCAGGTTGATTGTTAGCCGTATGTTTGTAAAGTCAAAACACAATTATGTCAACAACCATCACCACATACAACGTAAACGGAATTCGTGCTTCCATCACCAAAGGATTACTGAATTGGGTAGATAGTCATGCTCCCGAAATTTTATGCTTACAAGAAATAAAAGCCACCGAAGCAGATATTCCAGTTCAAGAATTTCATGACAGAGGTTATCATTGTTATTGGCAATCAGCTGAAAAAAAAGGATATTCAGGTGTTGCAATACTATCCAAACTGAAACCTCAAGAGTTGATCATTGGCTGTGGAAATCCACTTTATGATGTTGAGGGACGATTTATTACCGCAGTTTTTCCAACATTCACCTTGATCAACATTTATTTTCCCAGTGGCTCAGCAAGTGAGGATAGGCATCAATTTAAAATGGAATTCCTAGCTTTTCTTGGCCCTTGGATTCAAGCCATGAAAGAGACTTACAAAAATGTTATTTTGGTTGGTGACTACAATATTGTGCATACCAGACTCGATATCCACAACCCCGACAGAAAGGACAATCCAAGTGGATACCGACCTGAAGAAAGACAATGGATGACCGACTGGCTGGCTGAAGGATTCTGTGATGCCTACCGACACAAACACCCCGAAGACAAGGTTTACAGTTGGTGGAGTTTTAGGGCTGGGAGCAGGCCAAAAAACCTGGGATGGCGCATAGACTACCAATGCGTAACCAAAGATCTTATTGACAAAATTGAACACGTCGAGCATTTTACAGAAGTAAAATTCAGCGATCATTGCCCTGTAAGTGTGATGTATAATATTTAGGTCAATAAATTCCTTTCAAACGCTTTATTTTGCATAATTTAGCATTCTAAAACATGCCATTATGGAAAGAAAATACGAAAATTTAAAGGAGTTCTATCCTTTTTATCTGACGGAACATCAGCACCTAACAAGCAGGGTACTTCATTTTATTGGCACGAGCCTCTTCTTAGGAATTGTCTTTTATTCCATCTTTACGGAACAATACCAAAAACTTTGGTTTGCTCCGCTTGCAGGTTATGGTTTTGCATGGGTTGGACATTACTTTTTTGAGAAGAACAAACCAGCTACCTTTCAATATCCAGGTATGAGTTTGGTAAGCGATTTTATCATGTTCTTCCACATATTGACAGGGCAATTGCCTACCAAAATGAAAGCTGCAAAAGAAAAGTTAGGAGTTTAGTTTTCTTCAGACTCATCAACCTCGATCACAGCGGGAGGAACTGGCCTATTAATTTTGAATTTGATAGGAAGAACAGTCTGAGAAATAACAATTTTTCCATTGTGTTTGGCTGGTATCCAAATCACCTTTTGTTTGCCCATGCTTTTGATCAGGCGCATTGCCTCTTTGTCCATGTCTGGATGTTTCGACTTTTTATTCAAGCTAATCTGAGATATTTTACCATCTTTTCCTATCACAAATTCTACAAAAGCGATGCCTTCAATAGAGTCTCTCAAGCAAGATTTAGGATATTTTAAATTGGCTTTGACATACTCTGCAAGCTTGGACTGTGCACAACTGATCTTCATTTCATATTGCTGAACATCCTCACAACCAGGAAATTGTGCTGGATCGGAAGGACTTCTGTGCACCATTTCTTGTTGCTTGACCGGTTTCTTGCTTGGCTTGGCTTTTTGGGCTTGAACACCAGAGAATAAAGAAACTGTAAATAGTAAAAAAAGAATAATACGTATCATGAGATCAATTTTGATATTGCACTTAAACGAATATTTTTTCTTAATGTTGGATCATACATTCCAAAATTCAGGAATTTCGTAAAGCTTAAGCATTGTTTTCTATATCTTTGCTACCTGACAAGATTGAGACATTTAGCTATGCCGAATAATGCGAAGGATTTTCATGAAATACGAGATTTGCGCTATGCCCGATGGGGAGAAAGGCTGTGGCATGCTTCTTTATATGGCTTGATGGCATTTGTGCTATTTCTGGTTTTACTGTCTTTTGACAATCTTCCAAGTTTTTCGCAACTTGAAGATCCAACCAATAGCTTGGCATCACCCATCTATGCAAGCAAAGGAGAATTGATAGGATCATATTATATAGAAAACCGCATCCCACTTGACTTCAAAGAACTGCCTCAGAACCTGATTGATGCTCTAATTTCAACTGAGGATTCACGATTTTATACCCACTCTGGAGTTGATCCTGAGGCAATTTTGAGGGTTTTGACCAAGACCATCCTATTGAGTGACCGAAGTGCCGGTGGAGGAAGTACCATCACACAGCAATTGGCCAAGTTATTGTACTCCGACCGAGACTTTCGGGGGATGACAAAATTTCAAAAAGCAGTCGGTTTGGTAACCCGTAAGTTCAAAGAAATGATAACTGCCGTCAAACTTGAGCGCAGATACACCAAGGAAGAAATCATTGCCCTGTACCTGAATCACTTTAATTTTATCAACGGAGCTTATGGAATAAAGGCAGCTTCTGAAATTTATTTTGGCAAAGATCCAAAGCAATTGACTATCGAAGAATCAGCTACTTTGGTTGGGATGCTTAACAACCCTTCTTTATTTAATCCTTTGAGGAGACCAGACAGGGTTAAAGCCAGAAGGAATATTGTACTGAAAAAGATGGAAAGAGCAGGTAAACTTAGTTCTTCGCAATACGAAATGCTTAGCAAAAAACCAATCGATGTAACCCATTTCACGCCAAAAAATACGGTAGATGGCATTGCTCCTTATTTTAGAATGGAACTGCGTAAAGAACTACTTAGAATCCTCGACAGACCAGAGTGCCGAGACAGGGATGGTAAAGCTTACAACATCTACTCCGACGGTTTAAAAATTTATACGACCCTAGATACCGCAGTTCAGAATTGTGCCGAAAAGGCAGTTGAAATCCACATGTCAAAACTTCAAAAAACCTTTTTCCAACGATGGAAAGGCAAGGATCCTTGGACTTTCATCAAACCTAAACGGGCTGACAGCATGGTCCGAAAAGAAGTTGAAGGCGAAGAGGAAGTAAGAAAAGAAAGAAGCGTTGAAGAAGAACAACAATTCAGAGCTAAAATGCTTTGGGCCAATGTTCAAAATTCAGAACGTTATGAGGCACTCCGAATAAACTATTTAGAGCCAGTTATTGAAGAAATTCAAAAAGAAGAAGAATTTGCTGATATCAGACTAAACGATTCCGATATTGAAAGAATGATCATAGAATTTCGCCAACCTGGAGAAATGGCGCGACTTGTCAAAATCAGATATTTATCCCCTGAAAAATCAAAGATTTATAAAGACCTTATTAAAAGTGATTCATGGGAAAAACTTCGCCTAAGGTACAACACACTTCAAGAACTGGCTAAAAAAGAGTTTTCAACACCAGTTAAAATGAAAGTATTTGCTTACAACAAAACTTCAGAAAAAGATACTACTTTATCACCAATGGATTCCATTAGATATCACCGAATGATATTACAAACTGGGATGGTAGGAATTGATCCGACAAACGGGCATGTAAAAGCTTGGGTTGGAGGGGTGAATTACAAGTATTTTCAATACGACCACGTTACTTCAGAGCGGCAGGTAGGCTCTACGTTTAAGCCATTTATATACGCCACAGCTATTTCAATGATGGGCTTTTCACCTTGCTTTCAGGTGCATGATGTTCCCACAACAATTGCTCAAGGGGAGGGAACTTTTAGATTGGATGGTGATTGGACACCAAAGAACTTCGATTATTATAGCGGCAACTATTACACCCTAAAAGATGCTCTTAAAAAATCTGTCAATACTGTTTCAGTTTTTCTGATGAAACAATTGGGTGATACTGAACCTGTGCGGGGCTTAATCAACTCAATGGGAATTGATAGTTCTGCGCGCAGGGCAAATGGTGTTTTAAGGATTCCCAACGAGCCTTCAATATGCTTAGGTACTGCTGACCTGAGTGTATTAGAAATGACTGGAGCTTATTCTACTTTCGCCAATGATGGTGTGTTTTGTAAGCCAAGTTTTATAACGCGTATTGAAGATAAAAATGGAAAAGTCATTTATCAGGACGTACCATTGGAGAGAAGAGCATTGAGTGAAGATCATAATTATGTCATGATGGAAATGCTTAAATATGTTATGACTGGCTCTGGAGGATTTGGCGACGTTCATAGTTCTTTTGGTGGCAAAACTGGAACCACAAACGACAATGCAGATGGATGGTTTATGGGACTCACTCCAAGTCTGGTTGTTGGTACCTGGGTTGGTGCTGAGGACAGATGGGTCACCTTTTTGGATTCACAGGAAGGCCAAGGTAGCTATATGGCAAAACCACAATTTGCAAAATTTTTAGAGTTGCTTGAAAAGGATCCAAATACAGAGTTCGACTATAAAAATACTTTCAAGAAACCGAATAAAGAACTTTCCATCGAACTGGATTGCTATCGATATCAACTTTCTGGTATCGAAAATGGTTCAGAACAACAGAAAAGTGAAAATTTTGAAGAAGGGCTTCAAGAAGATCAGCCCGTTGGTCCTCCCCCGGCGGAGAATGACGGTTTCGTAGAATAATCATAACAAACAAAAATATACAACTATGACAGCTTTTTCAGCTAATTTGTTAAATTCGTTTATCCTTATCATAATGGGAATGTGGGGATTTTTAGATGCCTATAATATAGATGGAACCAACATGTCAAAAACGACATTGATTCCAGTCATTTTTGGCGTAATCTTTTTGCTTTGTTCTCCATGGATCAAAAAGCACAATAAAACAGTTGCTCACATCGTGGTAGTTATGACACTTATATTATTGATTGCTTTGGTAAAGCCACTTTTGGCTCGGGAAGGATTGGCACAGATCAGAATTGGGTTGGAGATGCTTGGATGCTTAATTGCTCTAGTTTTCTTTATCAAAAGCTTTATTGATGCCCGTAAAGCAAGGCAGCAGAATGCAACTGGAGTTTAGATTGAAAGTTCAAATACGATATTTCATAATTCTCACAACTGCGCTTATGTGCTGGTTGTCTGCTTGTGTGCCTCCCAGCGAGGTGGACACCCGCGATGTCAATGCGAGCTACAAAGACACTCTTTGGCAAAGAATATACATGCTCCAAGAAAAGCAAGATGTTAAGGCCTTGTGTGCAATGATGCGACATCCCAATCCTACTATACGGTACGCTTCCGCTATGGCATTTGGAAGTATTCAGGACACGACTGTGATCGACAGTCTTGTCAGGCTGTTAAAAGATCCAAATCTAAAAGTTCGGGAGGCCACCGCCTACTCCCTCGGACAATTGGGCTCAGCAAAAGCTACTTCCGCGCTTGAATTTTCTTTTGAACGAACTGACAGTGTCGGCTTAAGACAAGAATTCAATTCTAGGGTTTTGGAAGCAATTGGGAAATGTGGCACAAAAAAACAATTGGACCAAATGGCCGCTGTAAGTACCTATCTTGCCTCTGATTCTCTCTTGTTGTTGGGCCAAACTTTGGGTATCTATCACTTTGGATTGCGGGGTATTACGAGTGATGTCGGAACTAAAAAAATGTTGGCACTGGTATCAAATACAAAAATACCAACTCCTGCCAGGGTGATGTCTGCACATTATCTGGGCAGAGTAAAGAATTTGGATCTGGATAGTTTTAGTTCTGTAATTGGGAGAGCAATGGACAATGACCCAGAACCCAACGTAAGAATGGCCCTTGCTGCTTCCATAAGCAAAATTAAAAGCTTGAAGGCTATTCCAATGATTTCGGCTCGTCTTTCACGTGAAAAAGACTATCGTGTAAGAATAAACCTGATCAAAAGTTTGGATGGAAGAGCCTATGAAGACATCAAATGGATTCTGCGCAGAGCCATCAATGACTCCAACAACCAAGTAGGTGAAACCGCAATTGAAGTGCTTCTTAAATCTGGGACCAACAAGGATGCGCCATGGTATTGGACCCTGGCAAGAGACACACTCAAAGAGCCCTTGCAATCCAAGCTTTACGAAGTGGCCAATAAGTATCTTTTGCCTTATTTCAAAGATGCAAAATACGCGCTTCAAAATGAACTTCGACAGAAATTTTACAGTGAAAAAGACCCGTATCTCAAAGCACAATACATCAATTGTCTAGGGAAATATGTAAAAAACTACCAGTTGATTAGACAGATTGGATTCACCAATCCATCAATACCTGTCCGTACCAAGAGTGTTGAAGTTTTGGCAGGAATTCTCAAAGATCCTGCATTTTATTATCTGTTCGGAGAAGCGGCAAAGTATGTGAAACGCGAACTGGTTGGATACATCGCTACTGCAATGGCTTCAGGTGATGCTGGTATGATGGCTACTGCCGCAGCTATTGTTACCGAACCCAAACTCAACTTCAAATTATGGTTTCCAGACATTAACTTTCTCCTTGCAGCGCAATCAAAATTGAAATTGCCACGGGATCTTGAAACTTGGCAAGAAATGGAAAAAGCCCTCTGCTTTCTTCAAGATAAACCTGCCCCGATATTCAAAACACCCGTTTACTCACACCCTTTAGATTGGAAGTTACTGAACTATGTAAAGTCCACCAGCAAAGCAATAATTGAAACATCCAAGGGCACCATAGAGCTCAGTTTTCTGCCCAATGAGGCGCCTGCATCAGTATGTAATTTTATACAACTGGCGCAATCTGGATTCTTCAATGGCAAGGCCTTCCATCGCGTTGTACCCAATTTTGTCATCCAAACAGGTTGTCCAAGAGGAGATGGATTTGGTTCTTTGAATTATACCATACGCTCAGAACTTCCGCCTCTATATTATGATCAAGAAGGAAAAGTTGGTATGGCCTCAGCAGGCAGGCATACTGAATGTTCGCAATGGTTTGTTACACATTCTGCTACCCCCCATTTATCAGGCAGATACACAATTTTTGCGAATCTACTGAAAGGTATGGATGTAGTCCACTCCATCCGTCAAGGTGACAAAGTCAATAAAATAAAAATTCAACTATAAAACTTCATTTTATGAAAAATACACCACTAACAGATATACACATTGGTTTGGGAGCAAAAATGGCTCCATTTGCAGGATACAATATGCCAATTTCCTACGCAGGCATCAAAGAAGAACATCAAACAGTTAGAAATGGCGTTGGTGTATTTGATGTTTCACACATGGGCGAGTTTATTCTGAAAGGTGAAAAAGCGCTGGATTTAATCCAATTGGTAACCACAAATGATGCGAGTGTACTTGAAATAGGAGAAGCTCAGTACAGCTGTATGCCTAACGGACAAGGTGGAATTGTTGACGACTTATTGGTTTACAGGCTACCTGAGGACAATTGTGCCGATGGAGAACAGGCATTTATGCTCGTAGTAAATGCAAGCAATATTGAAAAAGATTGGAACTGGATTTCGAAACACAATTCATTTGGCGTCAAAATGGAAGACATTTCAGACCGTACTGGATTATTGGCAATTCAAGGACCAAAAGCTGTTGAAAGTTTGCAATCTCTTACGGATGTAAATTTATCGGATATCAAATACTATAATTTTACAAAAGGAACCATTGCGGGTATCAAAAACGTGATAATCAGCGCTACAGGCTACACAGGTTCCGGTGGATTTGAATTGTATGTGAATAATGAGGAGATTGCCAATTTGTGGCATAAAATTTTTCAAGCAGGTGCAGCATACGACATCAAACCGATAGGACTTGGAGCGCGAGATACCTTGAGACTTGAAATGGGATTTTGTCTGTATGGCAACGATATAGATGATACCACATCGCCACTAGAAGCTGGACTAGGCTGGATCACCAAACTGGCAAAAGGTGATTTTGTGGACAGCGACAAGCTGCAACAATTAAAAACCGACGGATTATCCAAGAAATTAGCTGCTTTTGTCATGGAAGACCGTAGAGTTCCACGTCACGACTATGAAATAGCTGATACAACTGGAAAAGTAATCGGAAAAGTTACCAGTGGTACTCAATCACCTTCATTAGATGTTCCTATTGGGATGGGTTATGTTGAAACTGCCTACGCCAAATTGGGTACTGAGCTTCACGTGTTGATCAATGGAAAACCTCAAAAAGCTAAGGTTGTCAAATTACCATTTTATCAGAAATAAGTGCCTATAGATCTTTTTACAGAAAGTTGGTTGCCCAATGATGTGAAAAACAGCCCGTTTTATAAATCGGCAGTTAAGAGGAGTATAAAAAGAATCCATTGTTTTCAAAACAATAGCACCCTTATTTCATTTCATTAGGAGTCCATTCGTTAATCTTCTATGCCCTTAACTAAGCTTATCATAAGCTATTTACTCAGTTTCTCAGTTTTCTTGCTCATTGACTTCATTTGGCTGGGCTTTATTGCCAAGGAAATGTATAAAAAACAAATTGGGCATCTGATGACCGATCAAGTAAATTGGATTGCTGCTGTGGTATTCTATCTGCTTTACGTGATAGGGATATTCATATTTGTGATAATGCCAGCAGTTGACAAAAACTCGTGGTCTTCAGCTTTATTAATGGGAGCGCTCTTTGGCTTATTCACCTACGCCACCTATGATTTGACAAATTTGGCAACTTTGAAAGGATGGCCCATCAAACTTGTTTTTATTGATATCATTTGGGGAATGGTGCTGACCAGTTCTGTTGGAATGGCAGGTTTTTATATCGTGAAATACATAAAATAATTCACCACCAAGCAAAAAATCATTGGGAACGTACCCCAAAAACATTATCATAAAATTAATATATATGAAAAGAATTATCATAGTTTTTGCAGTCTCCCTTCTGTTGTTTATTATCTTTCAAAAAGCAATGGCCATGTCAAATGAGAAAACTGAAAACCAGCCCTATAAAGTTATAAAGACAGAAAAGGACTTTGAAATTCGTTACTATCCAGAAGCGACAATGGCCAAAGTTTTGTCGAAGGTCAAGAATTACAAAGAACTAGGAAATACAGGTTTCCGTAAACTTGCAGGATATATATTTGGCAGCAATCAAGACAACCAACAAATAGCAATGACCGCACCTGTCCACATGGAAATCAATGACCAAGTATCATCAATGAGCTTTGTTATGCCAGAGGGATACACTACTTCCAATCTGCCCAAGCCCAATAATCCAGATGTATTGATTCAAAAAGTACCAGCTGAATATGCGGCAGTTGTCCGATTTGGTGGATATGCTTCGGAAAAAGACATCAAGAAACATACTGAACAATTGGATAAGGCGCTCAAGAAAGCAAACATCACATCCGTTGGAAATTTTAGATTTCTGGGTTACAATGCTCCATATGACCTCATCAATCGAAGAAATGAAATTGTTGTACAAGTTGAGTGGAATAAGCAATGATTTGAGACTACGGCCTAAAATTTTAAACAATCAATTATTTCATGAAAAAATCTAAGATATCCATTATTTCATCAAGTATCAGAAATGGAAGATCAAGTCACAGACTCGCTTTATTTTTTGAGAAATATATTGCTGACAACCAACTTGGTACCACTGAAATTCTAGACCTAAAAGCCTATGACTTCCCACTATTTCACGAAAGGTTAAAATTTCTTGAAACCCCACCCAAAAATGCAGTCGAATTTGCATCCAAAATCGTTGAGTCGGACGGTATCATTATTGTCGTACCTGAATACAATGGCGGATATCCAGCTAGCCTCAAGAATGTTATAGATCTTTTGCACATTGAGTGGCGGAACAAACCGGTGGCAATCGTTACTGTATCTTCTGGCAGTTTTGGTGGCACACAAGCTTTGGTTTCCTTGCAGTTTAGCCTTTGGAAGATCAAGGCATGGGTCATCACAGAAGCATTTCAAGTAGCAAATGTTATTAAAAGCTACAATGAGGATGGAAGCCCAATTGATCCCTCAGCTATCGAAAAACCAGCAAGCGCCTTTGTCGGTGAACTGTTGAGATGTGCTAAGGAATATCGCAAAGAAATCTAAATATTCATCCAAAATGAGTTGGATATCAAAAAAAGATTTTGTCATTATAATACTTAGGTAAAAATATTGGGGCTCCTATTGAAGCAAGTTGATGACTTCTAGTTTCGTTTTCTACAAGGAATATTTGAACATTTTTGCTTTTCTTTGCTTTCTATCTATTCAATTACAAATAAGCTATGGAGTATCATGATGCTAAGGAAAAATTTCTATCGCTATGGGGTACATTATCGGATAGTTGGGGAATAAGTAAAACCATGGGACAAGTACATGCCCTATTGTTGATTTCACCTCAAAGTATGAGTACCGAAGAAGTCATGAACAGACTTAGCATAAGCCGCGGCAACGCACATCTCAACTTAAAAGCACTAATGGATTGGGGATTGATTTATTGCGAAATGAAACCTGGTGACCGCAAGGATTTTTACTATGCCGAAAAGGATACCTGGGAAATTTTTCGAAAAATAGTCATCCAGCGGAAAAAGAAAGAACTGGATCCCGTAGTCAAATTATTTGACGAAATAGCTTCTGTCAAAGAAGATTGTGAAGAGTCCAAAGAATTCTGCAAGATGGTATCCGAACTCCGATTGATGAGCAATCAGGCTGACTCAATGTTGGATAAAATTCTCAAAACAGATCCGAACTGGCTGACCAAAGGAATGCTTGCAATGTTAAAATAATTCAACACTGCACTGGCCAACTTTGGTTTTGCTTCTTGAATAAATGATCGACAAATCAATAAAATGACTTAACAAGACTCAATCTTGTTCTTTTGATACAAGAACAAAATTGGAGCTCGTATCTTCGTACCCGCACTTGAATACTATGAAAATTACCAGCTTTTCGGGTTTGTATCCCAATCTTAATTTTGTAACCGAAACAGAATCTTTCTTCGAAGGTGTAAAACAAGAATACCTCAAACTGAAGGAAAGTGGTTTTTTCAATGAATTTGATGCCAATTCGCTTTACGTTTATAGAATTTCAACTGATGCAAGGTCGCACACCGGATTTATTGTGGCTGTAGATATTGAGGAATACCTAACTGGCAATATCAAAAAGCATGAAGCAACCCTTTCTGCCAAAGAGCAAATACACGTCAATCTGGTCCTAAAAAACAGGGCTTTCCTCAAGCCAATATTATTGACTTATCCTTCAATAAATGAGCTTCATGATATCCTGAATCAAGTAACTGAGGAAAGTCAACCATTCTTATCTGTTGAAAAAGATGTTTATGGTCAGGAGCATTCATTTTGGGTGATAGATCAGAATAAAAATGAAAAAATCATTCAACTTTTTGAAGAGAATATCCCGGTTGCCTACATTGCGGATGGACACCATAGAACCTCTACTACAGCGCTGCTCTATGAAAGACTAGCTGGTACTCCAGACCAACAGGCCTATCGTTACCTGATGGCAGGTTTTTTCCCTTCGGATGAACTTGAGGTGGATGAATTCAATAGAGTGGTTGAGGCCCTTGCAGAGCTTTCCACCAGCAGATTCATGGCACTACTTTCCAGAGTTTGCGATATCAAACCGCTGACCAGTCCTGAAAAGCCGCAAGCAAAGCATCAAATGACCTTGTTTATAAATAAAGAATGGTATATGCTCAATTGGAGAGCAGAAATTCTTGAAAAATACAAAGATGATGAAGTCATCCTTGATGTCAACTTATTGAATATTGAAATACTGGAAGGAATAATAGGAATCAAAGATATACGAACAGATCAACGCGTGAAATATATTGAAGGACCAGCAGGATTAAGTGGCTTGAAAAACATGGTTGTTCGGAATGATCACAGCATTGGGTTCTATATGTATCCAGTGTTGTTGGAAGAAATGATGACCCTGGCTGACCACAATCAAGTACTTCCACCAAAATCCACTTGGTTCCAACCGCGCCTGAGAAACGGGCTGATTATCATGGATCACTGAATTATGTAAACTTATTATGATAGGTTAATTTATTCAAGCCCCAACACAATAATGAGAATCCCTATCGTTTAAACTAAACCAAATAAGAACTTGAAATCAGAATTTCAACTGCCTTCAACGCCTTTATTCCAACAAAATGATCAGACAATATACAGCCGACTATATCCTACCAATCAGCGAAAATCCCATCAAAAATGGGGTAATCACACTGGATGAAAACGATAGGATCGTAGAAATATCTGGACCTAAAAGCACTAAATCTGAGAAGTTAATAAAACTGAAAGGCAGTATTATTCCCGGCTTCATCAATGCCCATTGCCACCTTGAATTATCGCATCTGAAAGGCAAAATACCTACTGGAACACAACTCATACCTTTCATTACAACAGTGGTGCAAAAAAGGGGATCAAACAAACTACAAATAGCCAAAGCCATTGGGCAATCAGACGATGCAATGTGGAAAAACGGCATTCAGGCTGTAGGTGATATTTGCAACACAACGGATACACTTACCACAAAAAGCAATAGCAAAATTCAATATTACAACTTTGTAGAGCTATTCGATTTGTGGCAAAACGATGGAACACAGAACGCCATCGATCAATACAGTAAAGTACTGACAAGCTTTCAAAAAAATCAAAAAAACGTTTCGGCAGTGCCTCATGCGCCATACAGCGTCACCCCTGAATTGTTTGAAGCCATCCGACTACTCAATCAAGGTAAATACGTCTCAGTTTCTATTCACAATCAAGAAACGAAGCCAGAAAATGAGATGTTTCAGGAAGGGAACGGCCATTTCTATCAATTTTACAAATCGTTTGGTCTTAACCTTGATCATTTTTACAAAACTGAAACAAGTTCAATCTATTATGCAATGGACCAAATGGATCCAACCCAGCGAAGCATTTTTGTACACAATACCTTGACTAAGCTGGAGGAAATTCAATCTGCAATACAATGGTCCGACGAGGTTTATTGGGCCACATGTCCCAATGCCAATCTCTACATTGAGAACACTTTGCCATTTTACAAATCCTTCATCGAAACGGATGCGAATGTATGCATTGGTACGGATAGCTTGAGTTCCAATTGGCAATTGAGTATTTTGGAAGAGATGAAGACCATCAAAAAATACAATTCATGGATGCCTATTGAAACTATTTTGAAATGGGCGACGCTCAACGGTGCAAAAGCTTTAGGATTTGACAAACAACTGGGCAGCCTTGAATTGGGCAAAACTCCTGGATTGGTGCAGCTGAATTGGGTTCCCGGCTCTAAATCCTTCCACAAAACAAAGGCTACAAGATTGGTTTGATCTTGCAGCCTTTGGAGGTCGAATTTAGTTTTATTTCAAATTAAATTGAAAAATGATAAGTTGATGTATTTACATCTTCAATACCTTTTTCAATATTTTGTAGCCATC
>Ga0105049_10000759_pt1 | contig 36277 bp, 27 predicted proteins | sample MAT06_FD_78087 | JGI IMG/M metagenome (GOLD analysis project Ga0105049, IMG submission 78087) | Freshwater microbial communities from Lake Fryxell liftoff mats and glacier meltwater in Antarctica - MAT-06 | ecosystem: Environmental > Aquatic > Freshwater > Ice > Liftoff microbial mat | place...
ACCGAAAACAACTATCTCCTTTCCGCCATTAATGCCAATCAGACCAGCACTAATTCCAAAAAATACGAGTATCTCAATTACCTTGATATCTACCAGGTCACTCTTACAGATGAAAATGAACTGACCAATCCTGTGCGACTGAGCAAGAGTGTCAACAGCAAATACAACGATGGGCCAGCATTTTTCTCTCCAAGTGACCAGACCTTGTACATCACCCGAACGAACATTCGGAACAGAAAGCCAGTCCTCGATAAACAAGGCTCCGCAAATCTAAAAATATACTCTTCCACGTTAAAAGACGGCTCATGGTCTTCTGCATTAGAACTTAAGTTTAACAGCGACGCATACTCCACTGCGCATGCCTGTTTAAGTAAAGACGGGCAGTTTATGTACTTCGTGAGTAACCGTGAAGGCGGACTGGGTGGCACCGATTTATATGTGGCTCAGCGGATCCTTAACGGCTGGTCTGAGCCTATTAATCTCGGCGACAAAGTAAATACCGAAGGCAATGAGATGTTTCCATTTCTTTCCAATGAAGGATTCCTATACTTTACCTCTGATGGCCACTTCGGGCTTGGTGGAACTGACATTTTTGTTTCAGACAACATCGGCGGTCAATGGCAAACCCCCACTAATCTAGGCGCACCAATTAACTCCAATCACGACGATTTTGCTCTTCTCTACAACAAATCAACTGACAAAGGATTCTTCTGCTCCAACAGGAATGGTCGGGGTAATGATGACATCTTCTTTTATACTCATAAAAAGGTAGAGAAGATGATTTTGGCCGGAACCATTCTTGCTAACTCTGCTGACATTTCATTAGCCGGAGAAAAAATCAGGATATTTACCACGAACACAGGAATGACCACTGAGCAGCGCCTCTCGTCGGATCAAAAGTTCAAAATAACTGTTGATGCTGGTGATCAAATTGAAGTGTACATGGCGAATGCTCAATTTTTTGATACCACTAAAGTAGTTTTCTCTTCGGTAATTGCAAATCCAATCGTAGACCCGTTCCTCAATGTAGGAGAATACCGGGTCGATATGAAACGTATTCCTCTACGAAAGGGCATTCTTAGCGAGATTCAACATGACGAATTTGAAAGTACCTCCGGATCTCTTCAAACAGCTCAACTGCCCGAAGTGCCCGAACAAGGCAATGACAAGAACAGCTCACTTCTGAAACCGCACAACACTTCTGGCAATCTAGCAAAGGGTGATCAGAGCACACTTATCGTAACCAACGCAGACGTGAGTGTTCAATCGGAAAAAGCCAGATTATATACTGAGAATATCGCGTTCGGCGACCAACTATTTCGTCAGCGCAAGTATGAAGACGCTCAAGGATATTATCGCGAAGCGCTGAAGCACAAAGCCAAAGATCCATACGCCATGTCTCGGATTCGTGAAGTAGACACCATTCTGGCAGAAGCCAAAAACACCACCATCCTAACGGTCCAAAGCGAAAGCACCATCAAGACTGATAAACCAAAAATTGACTTTGCCTCTACTCCTGCGATGATCGACCTTGAAGGACTTCAAATAAATAATGTACTATTTGATTACAACAAGACCTTTATTCGGGATCAGGATAAAGCCGGAATAGATCAGGTAGTGCAATTACTCAAAGAGAATTCCACCTCAAAGCTGCTTATCAAAGCCTATTGCGATTCGCGGGGCAGCATGACATACAACCAAAGCTTGTCGATGTCGCGAGCTATGGCCGTGCAAGGATACGTTATTCAAAAAGGAATCAAACGCGATCGCATTCAGACTGAATCATTCGGAGAACACCGTCCGCTTAATGACTGCGAGGATGGAGTGCCCTGCTCCGAGGATCAGTATGAAGTAAATCGTCGCGCCGAATTGAAAATTGTGGCAGGAGATAGCCCTACAAAGTAGACCTCATCACTGCATTGATCCACGTTGACTGGACGGGTCAGATCTTGGTCAACTTGAGCATATTCGTTGTCCCCTGCTCGAATATTGGCATCGACGCGATATTGATCATAAAATCTCCCTCGTTGATGTATTTGTGCTTCTTCAAGAAGTATCGAATGTCAGCAATGGTCTGATCAGTCGACACCATCTTATCATAATAAAACGCCTTGACTCCCCAAACCAGATTCATCTGCGAGAGAATGCTCTTGTTACCGGTAAACACGAATATGTTCACTTTAGGTCGCCAGCTTGAAACCTTGTATCCAGTGTACCCACTGAACGACATGGTGGCTATCGCCTTCGCCTCTACCCGCTTTGCAAGGCGGCACGCACTAAAGCACATGCTGTCCGTTACGAAACGTGACTCATCCGTGCCCATTGGAGCTTCTTCATGATAGTATAAACCTTCATATTTTTCGGCTTCACCGATGATATTATTCATCATCCGAATGGCCTCCACAGGATATTTTCCAACTGACGTTTCACCACTCAACATCACAGCATCTGCACCATCGAGCACTGCGTTGGCCACATCAGTTACCTCAGCGCGTGTTGGTGTCATATTGGTAATCATGCTCTCCATCATCTGAGTGGCTACGATGACAGGACGTGCAGCACTCACGCATTTGCGCACAATCATTTTTTGAACGAGCGGCACACTTTGCAGGGGAATTTCGACTCCCAGATCACCTCGGGCTACCATCACCGCATCTGTTTCTTCAATAATCGCGTCAATCTGCTCCACTGCCTCCGGCTTCTCAATTTTAGCCACCACCTTCGCATGCTTTTCTGAGGATCGAATAATTTCCTTCAACGCACGCACATCTTGAGCATCGCGCACGAAGGACAATCCAATCCAATCCACATCCTCTGCCAGCGCAAACTGTAAATCGGCAAGATCCTTTTCAGAAAGCGAAGGAAGTGAAACCTTTGTATTCGGGAGATTCAATCCCTTCTTAGACGATAACGGACCACCCTGACGGATGATGGCGTCTACTTTATCCTTGCCATTAGTGGCGGTAATCTCCATTACAATTTTCCCATCATCCAGCAGCACCATTTCGCCTGCCTTCACATCAGATGGAAATTCCTTGTAGTTCGTATACAGCACTTTCGCAGTGCCAATTTGTTTCTCCGTAGTGATCACTATGGACTCACCGGCAATCAATTCCACTGATCCGTTTTCCATTTCACCCACACGCAATTTCGGACCCTGGAGGTCGGCAAGTAATGACGTATTTGTGCCAAGCTCCAGATCTATCTGACGCACTGCGTCAATTACTGCCTTATGATCTGCATGTGTGCCATGTGAAAAATTGACACGCACCACATCCAAACCCTGAAGGATCATATCGCGCAACACTTCCTTACTAGCCGAAGCCGGACCAATGGTAGCCACGATCTTCGTTCTTTTCATTCCCTGTTTCACAAATTCATTCATATCAACTCGAAATAAGGTTCTGTATTGAACGTACTTTTTCTGATGGCAATTCTAAAGCTGCGAGCACAAATGGGACCCGACGAATTTTTCCGAAAATAACTTCCTCCGATTCGTGCGAATCCTCTTGGATCTTCAGCAAATAATCAAACTGTCCCCACTCAGGCAATAACACCGAAGAGTCTGAACGGTTTGCCAGCAAGGTAAACACAGTCTGATCTTCAGGATGCCGAAATGAGAAACGAGCGTGACTTGACAAGCCGCTTTTCATGACCACCTCGAGATCTTTTTCCCTAGCCAGATTCCAGCCCATTGTCTTATTAATCGCCCACGCCAGGCGATGTTCACGCTCCACACAACTAAGTCCAATCAGCACGAAATCGTACTGATCACTGTAGTCCATATCGAGTATGTGTGTAGCCATTTTAAGTAAGTGTACTAACTACACTTATTCGCAAAAATAGTTCGAAGTCACAAAGTTGAGCAGGTGAAAATGATTTCCCCGCAATTCCCACGAAACTTGTTGACATGCCCATGAAGCCAGATTATTGCAAATCAAAGGCAAGTGTTGAATCTTGCCCATTGACCGAAAGCTCAGTCTGAATGCCCATGTAGAAAGCTCGGTTGTCGTTGAGATGACCAGCGGGCATATTCATCGCAATGGGTATTTGCATGGGCGCCAAATGCTCCATAATTATTTCCCTGACGCTTGCTCCCCATGGATTCTCTGTTTTGAAACCAAATTCACTAGTGTTGTCCTTAATCTGTGTAAACCCTCCCGCGACAACCCCCGCAATCCCCTCGAAAAACCCTGCTCTCTTCAAGCCCATCAGCATACGATCAACGTGGTAAAGCATTTCATCCACGTCTTCAAGAAATACGATTTTATCCTTTGCCAACGGCATTGACGGCGAACCAATCATGCCGTAAAGCACGGAAAGATTACCCCCAATTAATTCACCCTGACATTCGCCCGAAATTCCCTCAGCACTCGGCCACTTAAATTCATTGAGGCCTCCGGACAAGGCCGATTTCAACTGAGCAATCGCCTCCGGAGTGCCGTCGGGAAAAGATACCGGCATGATGGAATGGATGGAAGCCACTGACCTGCGTGCCAATTCACCATGAAGCACTGTGATATCGCTATAGCCGACAATCCACTTAGGATTGCTCAGAAATCCGCTCCAGTCAAGCCCATCCACCACTCGAACCGTTCCATATCCCCCGCGGGCAATAAGAATGGCCCGCACCGATGGATCATTCATCATGCACTGTAAAGCCGCTGTGCGCTGCCCATCCGAACCAGCCAATTGATTCTGTTGCAGATACACCTGATCATCTACTTTGACGACATACCCCCAACTCCTCAGAATATCCAATGCGGGCGCCAACTGCGCGGGCGTCAGCCAGCGGGCAGTAGCGCAAATACCGATCGTATCGCCGGGCTTTAAAAATGGTGGAATCATGAAGCTATCTTTGACGCCACTAAAAAAGGACATTCCCACGGTTTACACCGCATCATTTCAGGAAAGAATTAACAGATGACAGAGCCCTCAAGATACCTGATTACCGCAGCGCTTCCATACGCCAACGGGCCATTGCACCTCGGCCATATCGCGGGAGCGTACCTTCCTGCAGATATCTATGCGCGCTATCTCAGAGCGTGTGGAAAAGATGTGGCCTTCATTTCCGGATCAGATGAACATGGCGCGGCCATCACCCTCAGGGCAAAAAAAGAAGGAAAAACACCCCGCGAAATTGTGGACTACTATCATGAATTAATGAAGTCCACATTTGCTGAATTCGGAATTTCATTTGATATCTATCACCGCACTTCCTCCCCCGAACATTACAGAATGAGTCAAGATATTTTCCTTGAACTCCTCAAAAACGGCTCATTCACCACGGAGACCTCACAACAGTATTTCGATGAAGAAGCCGGACAGTTTCTGGCCGATCGCTACATCACAGGCGAGTGTCCGAATTGCCACAATGACAACGCCTATGGCGACCAATGTGAAAAATGTGGATCTTCTCTCAGCCCGCTCGAACTGATCAATCCAAAATCTACCCTCAGCGGAAACGCTCCCGTGCTTCGCGAAACTTCGCACTGGTATCTTCCGATGGAGCAACACAGTGAATGGGTGGCCGAGTTTATTTCACAGGGGAAACTTGACGGTCAGGAGCATCACGATCCGCGCACTTGGAAGGCCCATGTGCTTGGTCAGTGCATGAGTTGGATCGATGGCGGATTGCATGCGCGCGCCATGACACGCGATCTCGACTGGGGCGTGCCCGTACCTGTGGAAGGTGCGGAAGGCAAAGTGCTATACGTATGGCTAGATGCGCCCATCGGATATATCACCAATACCAAAGTGTGGGCGGATCTGAACGGAAAAAACTGGGAAGATTACTGGAAAAAAGAAGACTCGCAGCTCATTCATTTTATTGGTAAAGACAATATCGTTTTTCACTGCATCATCTTTCCCATTATTCTGAAAGCTCATGGCGGATTCATCCTTCCGCAAAACGTTCCTGCAAATGAATTCATGAATCTCGAAGGCGATAAAATATCAACCTCGAGAAATTGGGCGGTATGGCTCCATGAATACCTGCGTGATTTTCCGGGCCGACAAGATGAAATGCGCTATGTGCTTTGCTCAATCATGCCCGAACAAAAAGACAGTGAGTTTACCTGGGGTGATTTTAAGGATCGCGTCAATAATGAGTTGGCGGACATTCTCGGCAATTTTGTGAACCGCGTATTCGTGCTCATGCAAAAATATTACGTTGGAAAACTGCCCTCTTTGGAAGGATATGAGTTGCACGAAACGGATGTTCGTGCGCTCGCTGAAGCACGTCAGGCATTTGTAACCTGTGGGGAAAAAATTGAAGTCTTTCGCTTTCGGGAGGCTCTTGCCGAAGCCATGAATATTGCCCGCGCTGGCAACAAGTATTTGACGGAAACAGAGCCATGGAAGCTCGCGAAAACAGACCCCTCGCGCGCCGAAGCCATCCTTTTTCACTGCACTCAGTTTGTAGCCAATTTGAGCGTATCCCTCGATCCTTTCCTACCCTATACCTCCCGCAAAATCCGCGAAGCGCTCAACCTAGAAAGAACCTCTTGGAGCGCGCCCACAGAAGGAAATCTCTTGCCATCGGGACATGTCATTGGCAACCTCCCCATTCTCTTTGAAAAAATCACTGATGAAATTGTAGAGGTGCAGGTGGCGCGTCTTCACGGCTCCAATCAGGAAGTGGTGAGTGAGGTAAAAGAAATGCAAGACGCTGTCGATTTCGAAACGTTTCAGAAAATGGATCTGCGCATTGCCCGAATTATTGCTGCGGAAAAAATGCCCAAGACGAAAAAGCTTCTCAAACTCACAGTAGATACTGGCGTAGATCAGCGCACTGTAGTCTCGGGAATAGCCGAACACTATTCTCCCGAAGAATTAATCGGCAAATCAGTGCTACTGTTAGCGAACCTCGCACCTCGCGACATTAAAGGAGTGCAGAGTCAAGGCATGATTCTGATGGGCGAGGACGCCAAGGGAAAATTATCCATTCTCTCTCCGGAAAAAGCCATGAATCCGGGCGACGAAGTGCATTAATTTAGGATGCGCAACAGGATCAGTTGCTCTGCTATCTGAACAGCGTTAGTCGCTGCTCCTTTTCTCAGATTATCACTCACAATCCAACAGTTGATAGTGTTGGGCTGCGATTCATCCATTCGAATTCTTCCAACAAATACATCGTCCTTGTCGTGCGCATGAATCAGCGGCATCGGATACTCAAACGATGCCGGATCATCTGCCACCGTAATACCACGGAAAGAGGATAACAATTCTCTCACTTCTATCAAATTTGGCTTGCTTTCAAATTCAATATTGACACTTTCACTGTGGCCCCCAATCACTGGCACACGCACGGTTGTGGCTGTTACAGCAATACTGTGATCACCAAGGATTTTCTTAGTCTCCAGAATCATCTTCATTTCTTCCTTGGTGTATCCATTTTCCTGAAACACATCAATCTGAGGAATGAGATTGAGATCGATCGGATAGCGATAAGCCATTTCACCTTCCCGACCTTCTCGCTCGTTCATAAGCTGATCAACGGCAATTTTACCAGTACCCGTTACACTTTGGTACGTGCTTACGACCACGCGCTTCACTTTATATCGATCATGAAGCGGCTTCAGCACCATCACCATCTGAATGGTGGAGCAATTCGGGTTTGCGATAATTCGATCAGGCGCTTCCAGCGTTTGTCCATTTACTTCTGGAACGATGAGCTTCTTAGTAGAGTCCATTCGCCACGCAGAACTGTTATCGATAACAATGCAGCCCGCCTCAGCGAATTTCGGCGCCCACTCCAGACTGGTTGACCCTCCCGCAGAAAAAAAGGCAAGGTCCGGACGCTGTTTCAAGGCTTCTTCAACTGTGATCACCGTCCACATTTTTCCATCACACTCCACCGACTTGCCCACCGACTTCTCGGAGGCCACGGGAATTAGTTCGCTGACAGGAAATTTTCGCTCCGCGAGTACCTGCAACATTTTTGAACCCACCAATCCGGTGGCGCCTACAACTGCAACTTTCATTGATTGAATGAAGTCCTCTTATTCGGCCCTTCGCAGGCAAAGCTACTATCTCAAAGGCAATCGAAATCTTCCCCTTCACGGAATTTATAGCGCTCTGATAACCTTGATAACGGCGTCTGTTGCGTATGTTTGAATCGCTTAGCCACAAAACGCATTTGGAGAAGATGATTTCAGGTTACCCCGTTTCTATTTTTAAACGATGGATGGCAGGTATTGCTGTTCTTTTTGCGCATAGCCTATCTGCCCAGTTTCAAGACAATTTCAGCGATGGAGATTTCAGCGCAAACCCTACGTGGGCAGGTCAAACCAGTTTATTTATTGTAAATGCAAGTGGGCAGCTTCAATTGAATGATGTCGCCAGCAATTCAGCAATTCTTTCCACTTCCTATGCGGAAACCACATTGAATGATCGCGAGTGGCAGATTTGGGTTCGGCAGACATTCGCGGGAAGTGACGCCAATCAATCCCGAATATATCTGGCAGCTAACGGCACGCCATCAACGTATTCGGGCACAGGATCCGCCGGAGTTGAGGGCTATTTCCTCAAACTTGGAGAAGCCCTCAGCACAGATGCCATCAAATTGTGCCGCGACAACGGCTCCGGAAGTGTTGTAGAAATTGCCGCAGGAACACCTTCGCTGATTTCCTCTTCGTTTACCATTCGAATCAAGGTTACTCGCTCTGCGTCAGGGGAATGGACTGTATACGCCGACCCCCTCGGTGGCATTGCGTATCAAGAGGAGGCTACGGTCACCGACGCAACGTTCACCACCTCTTCTCACTTCGGCATTGTATGTCTCTACACGTCGAGCAATGCCGATAATTTCTTCTTCGATGACCTCTATTTCGGAGATCCTATTGTAGATACCGCGCCGCCAGAAATAATCAGTGTGACAGCCACCTCGGCGACTTCAGTCAACGTAGTTTTTTCAGAGCCCGTAAACGCGTTGGATGCCACCGCAGAGAGCAACTACATCGCGACCGGAAGTAACTCACCCACTTCTGCAACACTTCTTACTTCATCCGAAGTAAATCTGACTTTTGGGGCTGCTTTTCCGTCTAACATTACTCAAACCTTAGTTGTCAGCGACATCAACGATCTAGCGGGAAACACGCTCACCTCCGCATCCACTGAATTTACTTGGTCAGTCATTTCATCGGGTGCCTACCGCAGCATTGTATTCAATGAAGTGCTCGCTGATCCCACCCCAATCATTGGTTTACCTGACGCTGAGTTTGTCGAGCTTCACAATCCCACGGATGAAGTGTACAATCTCGAAGGATGGCAATTTGTAAATAGCACCACAAGCAAAACGCTTCCATCCTTCGTGCTTCCTGCTGGTGGTTACGTCGTGCTCTGCGAAGATGACTTCGCCGCTCTTTTTAGTTCAAGCATCGGAATTTCCTCATTTACCGCTCTCAACAATACCGGTGACAGCCTCACGCTCATCAATAATTTGGGGGAAATAATTGACATTCTTGTTTTCTCTATTTCGTGGTACGACTCTCCTGAAAAAGACGACGGCGGTTGGAGTCTGGAGCAAATCAATCCGCTGAATCCCTGTTCAGGTGAAAGCAATTGGAGAGAGTCACAAAATCCATTGGGAGGTACTCCTGCTGATGTTAATTCTGTGTTCGATGGTGCACCTGACGTTATCCAACCTACTATATTATCCGTCGAAATTATTTCAGTTACGCAACTCGGTATTCTGTTTAGTGAAACAATGGATCCGTCTTCTTTTGATGCTGCGTCCATCTCGATGATCCCCTTCTTCACTTTTTCTGATTTCACTTGGAACTCCGATTTCACAGCATTCTCGGTTATCACATTTCCTGCTATCGAAGAGGGCATTCCCTTCGAACTCGAAGTGTCTGGGTTTACTGACTGCAGCGGAAATGCCATGGAGCCGACCGGTTGGGATATCATCATCGGTTTTGAGCCTTCCACAGGCGATATTCTTATCAATGAAATCATGGCCGATCCTAGTCCTGTGATCGCCGGACCTGATGCAGAATACATCGAACTGTACAACACCAGCGATAAGCTCATCGACCTCAAAGACTGTCTGTTGAATGAATATCCTTTTCTCTCGCAAACGCTCATTGGCCCTGGAGAATACCTCATTGTGGCAGATGATGCGAGTGTATTCAACTTCATTCCTTATCCCGGAACCGTATTTCTGACAAGCTTCCCCGGACTAACAAATTCAGGCACCGAAATCATTCTCGAAAATGCACAGGGAGAATTATTGGATGCAGTGAATTACACCTTGGAATGGTACAACGACCCTGCGAAAGACGATGGAGGCTGGTCGCTCGAATTGATCAATCCGGAAGATCCGTGCAGCGATGCATCCAACTGGAGAGCTTCAGTGGATGGGCGCGGCATGACGGCCGGAGAGCAAAATTCAGTTTATGATGTGTCTGCCGATACTCAAGCCCCAGTGTTTCTGCTTTTACTGAACGAGCCTTTCGGATCAGTGACTCTGCAATTCAGCGAACCATTGGACGAAAACACTCTCCTTAATTTAGTCTGGAGCATCAACGGCGAATCGCAGGATCCATCCACTGCATTCATTTCATCCACCGATCTATCTCTTTTGATTTTGCCCCTACCAGAATTACCGGCAGGCATTCGACATAGCATTTCACTCAGTGGAATCGGTGACTGCTGGGGAAACACAATCAGCGCATTCACCGCGGAGTTTGGAATCCCGGAATCTGCCGAGGTGGGCGATCTTATCATCAATGAAATACTCTTCAACCCCTATTCACCCGGACAGGATTTTGTTGAAATAGTAAACACAAGCCCTCGCGCAATTTCTTTGCAGGGCTGGAGTCTAGCGAATGAAGAAGGTGGTGTTCCATCTGGACTAGAAGCAATTTCAGCATTGAGTTTTGTGCTTCTTCCAGGAGAATACCTTTTACTCACTGAGGCGGGACACTCATTGACCAGCTATTATCCTAACACACGCACAAATCGAATATGGCTCATGGAAAATGTGCCTACCTACAACATCGGAGATGGGGTGTGCTACCTCATCATGCCCGATGGACAAACAAGCGACGTGCTTTCGTATACAGAAGACATGCACTTCCCTTTGCTCGATGACGTGAAAGGGGTATCTCTCGAACGAATTGATTTCAATAGACCCTCTGACGACCGCACCAACTGGTCGAGCGCGGCTCAATCTGAGGGCTTCGCAACTCCCGGCTATATTAATTCTCAGTCTTTTTCTGCAGGAATAGGAGATGAACAAATCGCTGTTACTCCAGAAGTGTTTTCTCCGGACAATGATGGCTATCAGGATGTGGCTGTCATTTCCTACACCACAGATCGAAGTAACCTAACTGGCAACATCACGATCTATTCGTCAGAAGGAAACAGGGTGCGAAGGTTGATGCAAAACGAGTTGCTTGGAAGTAGCGGACAAATTTCATGGAATGGAACCGGAGATGAGGGACAGGCACTCGGCATTGGCATCTACGTCATCTACTTCGAGGCGTTTGATCCGGAAGGAAAAGTATCGCGAATTAAGAAAAGCTGTGTGTTGGCTCACATGCTCGGCAACTAACCAATTTGATGTACGTTGTTCGCACTCCCCGTTTTGTAAAGGCTCTTGCGCCATATGCGATTTGGCACATTCCTAACGATACCAATCGTATCTACCTGACTTTCGATGATGGCCCTACGCCAGGTATCACCGAAGAAATACTGTCCATGCTTCGGACGTACCGGGCGAAGGCGACGTTTTTTTGTCTAGGGAAAAACGCCGCCGCGCATCCGACATTTGTCCAGCAAATTCTTCGCGAAGGACATCATGTCGGACATCATTCCTACAATCACATTGATGGGTGGAAAACTCCGCACTTTGCTTACTTAAAAGAAGTGGTGGCGGGTGGCAAGATCCTTCAGACGAATCTCTTTCGTCCGCCTTATGGTCGCATTACTCCCGCTCAGGCACAGAGTGTCTGTCAACGCTACAAATTGGTAATGTGGGACATCATCAGCGGTGATTTTGATGTGCATCTATCCCCGGAAACATGCACGCAGAATGTCCTTCGAAATACACGCAGCGGAAGTGTCATTGTATTTCACGATAGCGTGAAAGCCGCACCCCGAATGCTCAAAAGCCTACCCGAAGTGTTGACCGAACTCACTAACCGCGGGTTTCAATTCGCGCCCATTCCCTATGCCGATTAAGGCCATCTTTTAGCGTCCTTTGCACCGTGTACGTCAAGCCAAAAAAACAACTCGGTCAGCACTTTCTGCGCAATGATGATATCTGCCAGCAGATCTCTCAAAGCCTGATTCATCCTGAAAGTTTTACCCAGATTCTGGAAATTGGTCCCGGCACCGGAGCCCTTACCAAGCATCTGCTCAACTGGGCAGAGAAAGAACTGAGAGTAATTGAAATCGATCCGGAATCGGTGGCATACCTCAATGCATTCTTTCCTTCGCTGCGTGGAAAAATCATAGAAAAGGATATTCTTCGACTTCCAATCGAAGAAGTGATGCCCGGTCAGGTGGCGGTAATCGGTAACTTTCCGTTCAACATTTCCTCCCAGATTCTCTTCTGGATGCTTGATCACAAAGAGTCGATACCTCAATTGGTAGGGATGTTTCAGCGCGAAGTAGCCAAGCGCATTACAGGCGGACCGGTCAACAAGGATTACGGAATCTTATCCGTATTGGTTCAAGCTTATTACGAAGCAGAATATCTATTTACGGTAGATGAACATGAATTTGATCCTCCACCCAAGGTCAAAAGTGGTGTGATTCGCCTTATTCGAAAAACCGAACAATCACTCGGTTGTGATCCGAAACTTTTCAAGACTGTGGTTAAAACGGCCTTTAACCAGCGCAGAAAGATCATGCGCAATTCCCTCAAGTCGTTGATCGAAAGCAAGGAACTACTCGCTGATGATATTTTTGTGAAACGACCCGAACAGCTATCGGTTGCACAATTCGTGGACCTCACCAACCGCATTGCCGCCTCACGTGAATCGAAGCAGTGATCAATGTACCTCAATTCTGATCCACTGACTCTGATAGGTCTGTGGCAAACTGTCTATGCGTGCCGAAATACCACAACGGTATGAACCCTCAGGCACATCCATAATCAATCTCAGTCGTCCCGAGGCATGCTCACCTGGCGCTAACTTATTTGGAAATACAAGCCATTCGGGGATACGCGTCTGCTGCCACATTTTTTTATAACCCATGAGAAAATTCCAACGAATGGGATGAATCGTATCAGAGAGGTTGAGTGGGTAGCTGTTCTTATTGATCACCTCAAAATTCATAATCAACGAATCACCTGAATTCACCTCATACCTCCATGGCTCTGGACGGATATCCAGCCCGTGCAACACGGGCAAATCAGAATAGCTCCGGGAATGAAGATCAAATTCCGAAGAACTTGCTTTTTGAAAACCCGGTGCATCGTATGAAGCCACAAAAAGGAAAGGCTTCTGGTGGATAAACTCATTATAGTTCCACCAATCATACTGATTCTTTCCGCCCTCCGAATTTTGAATGGAGTGAGCCTTTCCGGGAAAATAAAACATATACAGCGATGGATCCTGATACGAATTCATAAAACACACAGGGCGATCACCGGCGATCGAATGCACCAGTTTCAATTTCTCCTTACTGCGATGAAACGCCCTGTAAATCGCAGGCACGAAATCCACCATCAAGGCCAGCCGAGCGGCGGAGATCAGGATCAATAAAATCACTGAAGTTCTCATAAACCATTTGCTCGTAAGCCAGTCCGGAAAGTATTTTACAAGTAAAATGGTGATGGGAAACACACAAGCGGCCGTCCAGTGCGCTTCTACTCTTCCTCGCGCACTCATGAAAAGGAAAAATAAAAAGGTGAGCACCATCAATCCGCGAAGTGATTGTTCAAACCGATCCGAGGCACGCGTGCGAATGAGCAAAATCACTGAACACAGCACTACCAGCGGATTGAAAACACCAAATTGACCCAAAACAAATTCCGTGAGATTCGACCAACGCCATTCACCTGAACGCTCCACGATATGGAATTTGACAGTAGGCAAATCGTGGGCTATTTGCCAGAGAATATGCGGCACGAAAAGAAGGACTCCACTCGCACCTGCGAGCCAGAATTTTGGATGAAACCACAGTTTGCGGTGAGGCAACCATGTGAAAAGTATGATCAAAATACCGTGGTATTTACTCCACACCAAAGCAGCCATCCAAACGCCGAGCAGAAGTGTGTTCTTCATGGAATCTTCTTCCAGAAACTTTCGCCACGCTAAAAGATACGCCGCAGCAGCCAGCAACAGAGGTACATCTGGGGCGGCAATAAATCCGTAGATGTGCAAGACAGGCAAGGTGGCGACAAGCAATGCGAATGGCCAGAAAGACGCAGGTCGGGCGAGACGGTAGAGCAAAAGGAGTGTCAGCGCATTGGCGAGAATCACGAAAAAACGCACACCCAAAGCGCCGGAAAACAGGGTGCTTCCTGCGGCAGTAAACAAACCTATCACAGGAGGATGATCCTTGAACCCCCAGTCGAGATGGCGGCTATACATCCAATAGAGCGCTTCATCCCCTGTCAGGTCAGTAATGGCGGCCTGAATTCCATTAATGACCAGAAGTGCCCCCAGAAACCACAAGAGAGCCCGCTCGTGGGAACCTTCTCCGGAAAGGCTCTGTTCGGGTTTACTTTTGTCTTTCTTCATTTTTTAAAGCCTTTGATCAACCGGGAAACCATCGACCGCATTATGCAAGCCGCCATCATCGAAGAGGTGATCGGCGATTTTGTGCATCTCAAGCGCAGCGGTTCATCGTTTCGGGGGTTGTCTCCGTTTGCGAACGAAAAGACACCAAGTTTTTTTGTAGTTCCAGCCAAAGGTATTTATAAGGATTTCAGCAGTGGCAAGGGAGGCAATGTAATCGACTTCATCATGCAGCACGAGCGCCTCTCTTATCCAGAAGCGCTGCGCTGGCTGGCCGCCAAATATCAGATTCCCATTGAAGAAGATAGAGAGGCCAGCGAAAAAGACAAAGAGGAACGCACCGAGCGCGAAAACATTTCAATCGTGTCTGAGTTTGCGCACAAGTGGTTTCAGGAGCAGATGAACGACACGGACGAAGGACAGGCCATTGGTCTATCCTATTTCCAAGAGCGTGGGTTCCGCGAAGAGATCATTCGGAAATTCCAACTGGGATATTGTCCCGATCATTGGGATTGGATGACGAAGGCCTCGCTTCAGGCCGGATACAGCCTTGCCTACCTTGTCAAAGCCGGACTTACGCGCGAGCGCGAAGGAGTGCCGTACGACTTTTTTCGCGGGCGCGTCATGTTTCCCATTCACAACATTTCGGGGAAAATAATTGCCTTCGCCGGACGCACATTGAAGGCCGAAAAAGAAATTGCGAAGTACTTCAACAGTCCGGAAAGCGAGCTCTATCATAAGAGCCAGGTGCTCTTCGGAATGCACCTCGCCAAGAATGCCATTGTCAAATACGACACGTGTTACCTCGTAGAAGGATATACCGATGTCATTTCATTGCATCAGGCCGGCATCGAAAATGTGGTGGCTTCGAGCGGAACCAGTTTGACCGAAGGTCAGATTCGCCTCATCCGCCGGTACACACCCAATGTGACCATCCTCTATGATGGCGACGCAGCCGGTATCAAGGCGAGCTTCCGTGGAATTGACATGATTCTTCAGGAAGGATTAAATGTGCGCGTCGTGCTCTTTCCCGATGGAGATGATCCTGACAGTTTTGCGCGCAAACATTCAAGTGAAGAGATCACCGCATTCATCGCTGCCAATGCGCAGGATTTTATACGTTTCAAAACTTCGCAACTGATTGAAGAGGCCGGCAACGACCCCATCAAGCGGGCGGGATTGATCCGCAACATCGTGGAGAGTATATCGCTTGTCCCCGACGGAATACAGCGCAGTGTGTATGTGCAGGAATGCAGCAATCTGCTTCACATCTCAGAGCAGGTGTTGATCAGCGAGCTCAACAAAGTAATCACTTCTCGCTACAAGAAAAAGACGAAAGAAGAATTGCCGGTTCTCGATGAGACTCCGGCAGATGGAATCCCCGACGAGCAGACTGCTCCTGAATTTTCGCTGTATCATCAGGAAAAAGACCTTATTCGCCTATTACTCATGTTTGGCGAAAAGGAGATTCAACTGGCAGCCAAGGGGGAGAATGACGAAGAATTGATTCAGGACACGACCATTGCGCATTACCTCATTCACAATTTGAAGGTGGATGATTTGAATTTAGAAACCTCCATCTATTCGCGCATTCTAGAAGAATATCAAGAGCTTTTGGGAAATGATCAACCTCTTCCCGCGCATCAGTTTGCACACCACGCCGATCCAGAGGTCAGCAGCAGCACTTCCGACTTGCTGAGTAGTCCTTATTTCCTCAGTGAAAATTGGAGCAATCGCCATCAAATTTATCCAGAAACAGAAGAAATGAATTTGCGCAAGACCGCGAATGAATGTCTGTACCGTTTAAAATTGAGAAAGGTGATGCGCATGATTGAGCGCCTTGAAATCGAGATCGGCCAACCCAATCAGAGCGAAGCAACGATTGATGAATTGCTGGAAGAGAAAAAAGCGCTGGATCAGATCAAGGGTGCCTTGGCGAAGTATTTTGGGTCGGTGATTTTGAAGTAGAGCATTTCACTTTAAAGGTTGGAGGTTTCCGCATTCTCTTTCTGTTATAAAATTTACTTCAACACAGAGAACACAAGGTTTCTTCATCGGCGAGGGTCACACAGAGAGAACTAGAGGAGTGCGGTCGACGCTTATTCAAACCCTAACGGTATCAGTTAACTCTTCTTTGACTGGATAAAATTATCAAGGAAATCTCCGTGTGGGTGCCAATCATAAAAGCGAACTCGCTCGCTCTGCGTTATAAAAAATCAAAAAGCAAGTTCACAACCTTCAGAATTTGGTTTCAATACCCTGATTATGGTATTTTTGCCTTCCAAACCTATTTAGAAAAATTCTAAATAGTAACAGAAATGCAGAACAAACGGGACTTTCCTGTGTTCTCACTCCAAGAACATACCAATGATAAAGGTTACAGACAGCGCAAAGCAGCAAGTGGCAAAGTTGATCCACGACGAAAAGCATTCCAACGGCGCATTCGTGCGTGTGGGCGTTGACGGCGGCGGATGCAGCGGGCTAATGTATCAACTCACTTTTGATACCACCATGAAAGAAGGCGATCAGGTGTTCGAAGACAATGGTGTGAAAGTCGTGGTGGATCGCAAAAGCTTCCTCTACCTCGTGGGCACTGAACTCGAATACTCTGGCGGACTCAATGGCAAAGGCTTCGTATTTAAAAATCCTAACGCCAGTCGCACCTGCGGATGTGGTGAAAGCTTCTCAATCTGATCCCATGGCTTACGAAGGCGACGAAATACTGGACCACATCACCTCGAAGGAATATGAATTTGGATTCACTTCCGACATCGAGACCGATAAAGCTCCTCCCGGACTGAACGAAGACATTATCCGTCTCATTTCACGGAAGAAAAATGAACCGGAATGGCTCCTCAACTGGCGTCTGGAAGCTCTGAGCATCTGGAACACTATGACCGAACCTGAATGGGCGCATGTCTCGTACACCAAACCCGACTTTCAAGCAATCAGCTATTATGCTGCCCCGAAAAAGAAACAGCAATTCGAAAGCATTGATGAAATTGACCCAGAGATGCGCCGCACCATGGATCGTTTGGGGATTTCACTCGAAGAGCAAAAACGCCTTACCGGCGTAGCGGTTGACTTCGTGATGGACTCAGTCTCTGTAGCCACTTCTTTCAAAGAAAAACTCGGCGAACTCGGCATCATATTTTGCTCCATGAGCGATGCTGTTCGAGAACATCCGGAACTGGTGAAAAAATACATGGGCTCTGTGGTTCCACGCACAGACAATTTCTACGCGGCCCTCAACAGTGCGGTCTTCACTGACGGTTCATTCTGCTATATTCCGAAAGGAGTCAGATGTCCAATGGAGCTCTCCACCTATTTCCGCATCAATGAAAAAGGTACCGGACAATTTGAGCGTACGCTTGTGATTGCCGATGAGGAGAGTTACGTGAGTTACCTCGAAGGATGCACTGCTCCTCAGCGCGACGAAAACCAATTGCACGCTGCCGTAGTTGAATTAGTCGCACTTCGCGATGCGGAAATAAAGTACAGCACGGTACAAAACTGGTATCCCGGCGACAAAAACGGCAAAGGAGGAGTGTTCAACTTCGTCACCAAACGTGGACTGTGCGACGGCGACCGCTCCCGAATATCCTGGACCCAGGTAGAAACGGGTTCCGCCATTACATGGAAATACCCAAGTTGCATTTTGAAGGGAGATTACTCTGTGGGTGAATTCTATTCGGTGGCCGTGACCAACAACATGCAACAAGCCGACACCGGAACGAAGATGGTACACATCGGGAAGCACACAAAGAGCACGATTATTTCCAAAGGAATTTCTTCCGGAAAAAGTCAAAACTCCTACCGCGGACTGGTTCAGATAAACCGCACCGCAGAGCACGCTCGGAATTTTTCCCAATGCGATTCATTGCTCATGACGGATCAATGCGGAGCGCACACCTTTCCGTATATCGAGGTCAACAACAAATCAGCGAAAGTGGAGCATGAAGCTACAACTTCCAAGATCGGTGAAGACCAGATTTTCTATTGCCTGCAGCGCGGACTCGATCAAGAGAAAGCCATATCGATGATCGTCAATGGCTACGCCAAAGAAGTCCTCAATAAACTCCCGATGGAATTCGCGGTAGAAGCGCAGAAGCTATTGGCCATCTCCTTGGAAGGATCCGTGGGATAACCCTCTCGATGGAGATTTGTCTTCACCATAGAGAAGCATAAAAAATAATTGACAAAACGTGACACTCGATGTACTCCTATTTGCTCTAACGAGGTGCAGGATCAAAGAGAAAAACGAAAAAACGAAAAAGTGATATAGAACGCCACGAGACGCTATGAATCTTCTTGTCTGTGGTGAAAAACAAAAGCTATGCTAAGCATCCGAAACCTCCACGCTCAAATTGAGCAAAATGAAATTCTCCGCGGACTAAACCTTGAAGTGAAGCCCGGTGAAATACATGCCATTATGGGTCCCAACGGATCTGGAAAATCAACTCTTGCCTCAGTGCTTGCTGGTCGCGAAGAATATGAAGTGACTGAAGGGAAAGTCCTTTTTCAGGGCGAAGATTTGCTTGAGATGGCTCCCGAAATTCGGGCCCGCGAAGGCATCTTTCTCGCCTTTCAATATCCGGTAGAAATTCCGGGAGTGAGCAATATCAATTTCCTGAAAGCAGCCGTGAACGAAATCCGCACCCACCGTGGACTGCAACCGCTCACTGCCAAAGAATTTTTGCAACTGGTAAAAGACAAATCATCATTGGTTGAACTCGACGGCCGACTAGCCAACCGCTCAGTGAATGAAGGGTTTAGCGGTGGCGAAAAGAAACGCAATGAGATCTTTCAAATGGCAATGCTCGAGCCGACACTGGCGATTCTCGATGAAACAGATTCTGGTTTGGATATCGATGCCCTGCGTATTGTGGCCAACGGCGTGAATGCCATGCGCTCACCCGAACGATCATTCGTGGTGATTACGCACTACCAACGCCTACTTGATTATATCGTGCCGGATTTCGTGCACGTGCTCTACAAAGGGCGCATTGTGAAAAGTGGGACGAAAGAACTCGCCCTTGAGCTCGAAGAAAAAGGCTACGACTGGATAAAAGAAGAAGTTTCAGCCGTTTAATGCAACGAGAAATGGACACTACTACCGCCAGCCCAAAACAACTCCTGCTCTCGCAACTCGAGACACAGCCCTCCGCCCTTCAAACGGAATTTCCTGAGCTTTACGCCAAGGCCTCAGCCGCACTAGAAACCCTTGAATTCCCAACCACCAGGCAGGAAGCGTGGAGATATACTCGAACAGCTCGGATATCCAATGAAGTTTGGAATGTGCAGCCCTCTTCTACTGCTGTGGATCTTTCTCCATGGCTCATCGATGGATTGAACGCCCACCTTCTGGTATTTCTGAATGGCTTCTTCCGTGAAGACCTATCCTCCAGCGACCCAATCAACGGACTCTTCATTACTCCGCTTCACGGAGTGAATTCGTTTCAGCGAAATGAGCAGGAGGTCACAATGGATCTGTTCGCCGCACTTCATGAGGTTCATTGTACCGATGGATTGCTTCTGCGCACAGAATCGAAAATAAAGGTGGACAGACCGATTCATTTCATTCATCTCCAGAGCGGGATGCAAACATTGTCGCAGCCTCATTTGCTCATCGAATGTGCAGATCAATCTTCTCTCGAAGTAGTCCTTTCCTTTGGCACACTCGACGGACAAAAGGCATTATGCAATGCAGTAGTAGAAGGCAATGTAGGAGCCAATGCGCACCTCTCATTGACCTGTATTGAACGAGAGGGAGCTGACAATGCACTCGTATATCGCTCATTTTATCAGGTGGAAAAAGATGGACAGCTTACACTCAACACGCACACTACTGATGGCAATTGGGTAAGGAATGATCTTCACATTCGTTTGAATGGCACAGGAATCCACGCGCAGCTCAACGGTACCTATCTCCCGCGGGGAGCGCAGCACGTGGACAATCACACACTTGTAGATCATCGTCAGCCCCACTGCGAATCCAATGAATTGTACAAAGGCGTAATGAGCGATCGCGGCAAGGCCGTGTTCAATGGAAAAGTGTATGTGCGCCCTGACGCACAGAAAACAAACGCTTATCAGACCAATGCGAACATCATGCTCAGTGATGACGCCTCGGTATATACCAAACCCGAACTTGAAATCTACGCGGATGATGTGAAGTGCAGCCATGGCAGCACGACCGGACAGATGGATGACGAGGCTGTATTTTATTTGCGCTCACGCGGACTTAGCGAAGACAATGCGCGCAAGCTTCTCACCACAGCATTCATCACCGATGTGCTGGATCGTATAAGCAATGAAGCAGTGCGCAATCACATTACTGCATTGCTTCAGGAACAAAACCTGCTGATCGACTGAACATTCAGCCGATTAAAGCGGTCATAAATAGATGATAGAAGCATCCACCCAATACACCATCGAATCCCTGCGAAAGGAATTCCCACTGCTTCATCAGAGGTTGGGGAATTATGATTTGGTGTATATGGACAATGCGGCCACCACTCAAAAGCCGTTGTCTGTGATCCGCGCCATCGAGAATTACTACACTCGCGATAACGCAAATATTCATCGGGGAGTTCACCAGATTGCCACACGCGCCACTGAAGCCTTTGAAGGATCGAGAGAGAAGGTTCGTTCCTTTCTGAACGCCAGTCTAAAAGAAGAAATTATTTTTACCTCCGGCACTACCGACGCGATTAACCTCGTGGCGCAGACCTACGGGCGCGTGAATGTGAGAGCAGGCGACGAAATTCTCATATCCGCATTAGAGCATCATTCCAACATTGTACCTTGGCAAATGCTCGCTGAAGAAAAATCGGCTGTGCTACGAGTTATACCGGTCAATGATCAAGGGGAATGGGATCTTTCGGAATTGGACTCATTGCTTAATGATCGCACCCGAATTGTAGCCGTGAATCATGTATCCAATTCGTTGGGCACCATCAATCCGATCGAACAACTTATCCACCGCGCTCATCAGAAGAGTGCCGTGGTAGTGATTGATGGCGCTCAGGCGGTCTCTCATTTTCCGATTGATGTACAAGCGCTGGGATGCGATTTCTATTGCTTCTCCGGTCACAAATTGTACGGTCCCACCGGAATCGGTGTGCTCTACGGACGAACCGACTTGCTCGAATCCATGCCGCCTTGGCGTGGAGGTGGCGAGATGATCGATCGTGTGAGTTTTGAGAAGACCACTTACAATGTTCCACCCTATAAATTCGAGGCAGGCACTCCCCACATCGAAGGAGTAATTGGACTCGGAGCAGCTATTGATTTTGTGTGCGACCTCGGTTGGCAAGCCATTCATCAGCATGAGAGAGCATTGCTCCGTCATGCAACCGAATGTTTGCTCGGCATCTCTGGTTTAAAAATTTACGGGACATCGGCCCAGAAAGTTGGGGTAATTTCCTTTCTGGTAGAGGGCATTCACCCATACGACATTGGCACCTTGCTCGACAGTCAGGGAATTGCGGTGCGCACTGGACATCATTGCACTCAGCCATTGTGGGAGCACTACGGCATACCGGGCACGGTGAGAGCTTCTTTCGCATCCTACAACACTTTAGAAGAAATTGATCAACTGACTGCTGCCTTGCAAAAGTCAGTAGATATGCTCAGATAAAGATGATTGAACAACGACAGCAGGAAGTGATCGAGGAGTTCAGTATGTTCGACGACTGGATGCAGAAGTACGAGCACATTATTGAGCTTGGAAGAGATTTGCCGTTGATTGATGAAAGTCAGAAGGTGGAAGAAAATCTCATTCGGGGGTGTCAATCGAGGGTTTGGCTTCATGCCGCTCAGGAAGAAAACGGTACCATTGCATTTACAGCTGATAGTGATGCCATCATCACCAAAGGGCTTGTCGCTTTAGTAGTGAGGGTGCTTTCAGGAGAGAAGCCCCGAGACATTGTCAATGCTGATCTCCACTTTGTGCTTGACATTGGGCTTCACCAGCACTTGAGTCCGACGCGCAGCAACGGCCTGGCGGCAATGATTAAACAAATAAAAATTTACGCGCTAGCGTTTGGCAATAATCCGAGCGCAGAGCAGAGTTAAGAATCAACTATGGGAATAGACAGAGCCGATATGCAGAGTCGCATTATCACAATGCTGAAAACGATCTACGATCCTGAGATTCCTGTAGATATCTATGAGCTTGGGTTGGTGTATGGCATCGACGTGGACGATCAAGCTGATGTGAAAATTTCGATGACACTCACCTCACCGTCGTGTCCGGTTGCAGAAACCCTTCCTCCTGAAGTAGAGCAAAAAGTAACCAGCGTAGAAGGAGTGAATAGTTGCAAGGTAGAGATCACATGGGAACCACCGTGGGATAAGAGCATGATGAGTCAGGAGGCTATGCTGGAGTTGGGGTTCTTGTAAGAGCTTTTCAATAGAGAGGTTCAGGGAAACTAAAGGAACCGAGCAGCCTCCCTTTCCTTTTTGCTTCTGAGATCCTCGGCGTTTCGTCATGAACTTTCCGACCTTAAAAGGCGCTTTCTTTGCAGCTTCATGTCCACTACTCCCCGACACATCGCCATCCTCGGCTCCACTGGTTCTATCGGAACGCAGGCGCTTGAGGTGATTGCCTCCCACCCCGATTCTTTCGTGGTGGAAGTGCTCACCGCTCAGCGCAACGCTGAATTGCTCATTCAGCAAGCGCTGAAATTCAAACATAACACTGTGGTGATTGGAGATGAAGCTCTCTATGAAACGGTGAAATCTGCGCTATGGGATGCCGGCATCAAAGTGTACGCCGGAAATAAGGCCCTCTCTCAAGTCGTTGAATCCACAGAAATCGATATCGTACTCACCGCACTCGTCGGAGCAGCCGGATTGGAACCTACAGTGAATGCCATCAAGGCAGGCAAACACATCGCGCTAGCCAACAAAGAAACGTTGGTGGTAGCGGGTGAAATGGTGACACAACTCGCGAAAGATCATGCGGTAAATATTTATCCCGTAGATAGCGAGCACAGTGCCATTTTTCAATGTCTCGCCGGCGAATGGCATAACCCCATAGAAAAGATTATTCTCACGGCGAGCGGTGGACCATTTCGCGGACGGACCCGTGAAGAACTGAGCACCGTAACGAAAGCTCAAGCGCTCAAACATCCCAATTGGGACATGGGAGCTAAAATCACAATCGACTCTGCATCGCTGATGAACAAAGGGCTTGAGGTGATCGAAGCGAAGTGGCTTTTCGGTCTAAAGCCGGCGCAAATTGAAGTGATTGTACATCCGCAATCCATCATTCACAGCATTGTGCAATTCCGGGATGGCAGCATGAAGGCGCAAATGGGTTTGCCTGATATGAAATTACCGATTCAATACGCGCTTGGATATCCTCAACGAATGGATTCCGATTTTCCCCGATTTAATTTCTTAAACTATCCGTCGTTCACCTTTGAGCAGGCGGATAAGGAAACGTTTCGTTGTCTTCAATTAGCCTTCGACGCGATGCAATCGGGGGGTAATGCACCTTGTGTGCTGAACGCTGCAAATGAAATCGCCGTCAGTCTTTTTCTTCAGGATAAAATCGGGTTTCTCGACATCGCGCGAATCTGTGAAGAGACGATGAACCAAATTCCAGTGGATGCATGCAGGTCGATTGAGGAGTATATTGACACCGATCAGAAAGCTAGATCCATAGCAAGCGGCCTGCTGTCTAATGCTTAAACCGGCATAATTTATAGGCTGCTTAGAAAAAGGTCCTGACGGACTTTGCTGCCATTTACCCCAAAGACTCAAAGTACCATGAAGAACCATGAGGTTCTTTCCAAAGCTTGTTTTGAGGAGCTAACTCGATCGATAATTGGATGTGCCATTTACGTACACCACCAATTTGGGCCGGGATTGTTTGAAAGTGTAAATGAGGCAGCTATGAAAGAAGAACTCAGATAAAAAAATCTGAACTTCGAAGCTCAGAAAAGGGTAAAGATTTCTTACCGTGAAATAGAACTTGAAACAGAACTACGATGCGATATTGTCGTGGAGAAGCTTGTAATCTGTGCAATAAAAGCGGTGGAAAGTCTTCTACCAGTGCATCATGCTCAAATGCTTTCCTATATGCGCCTGAGTGGAATTCCAAAAGGACTGCTGCTCAATTTTCATTCGGCAACAATGCAACCCGGAATAAAATCATTCGTTTCGCAATCGTATTCACTTATGCCCGACTAAGAATCCTTGAAGGAAAAATTCTTACTGGTTCTTCGTGGTCCTTCGTGGTGAAAAACCACCACAGTAGCGATCTTAGATCGTCATGATATCCCTATCCTTCCCAGCAAGAATCTCATCCACTTTCTTATTGAAACGATCGGTGAGTTCCTGAATTTTCGTTTCACCCATTTTTGATTCATCTTCCGGAAGGCCATCCTTTTGTGCCTGCTTGATAAAATCGACTGCATCTTTGCGCGCACTGCGAATGCCCACGCGGGCGTTCTCACCTTCAGAATGGGCCTTTTTACTCAGATCCTTGCGACGTTCTTCCGTCAGCATCGGCACCGATATAATAACCAACTCACCGTTGTTCTGTGGATTCAATCCAAGGTTCGCTTCAATAATAGCTCTGCAGATCGTCTCCAACATCTTCTTTTCCCATGCCTGCACAGTGATTGTGCGCGCGTCAGGAGTGCTGATATTGGCGACGTTCTTGAGTGGTGTCGGCGTGCCGTAATAATCCACCTTGACACTGTCCAGCATCATCGGGGTAGCCCTGCCTGCGCGGATCTTATTGAGTTCAAATTCCAAGTGGTCGATGACTTTACTCATCGCTGCGGTACCCTCTTCCAGGGCCATTTTCACTTCCTCTGACATGTGTTGATAGTTGAGATCAATGCAAATTAACGGTAAAATTAAAAATCGACAAGAGTGCCTACAGCCTCTCCTTTCGCGATGCGAAGAAGGTTACCGGCAAGGTTAATATCGAAGACGATGATAGGCAATTTATTTTCATTGCACAGAGTGAAAGCCGTCATGTCCATCACATTCAATCCCTTTTCATATACCTCTGTAAAACTCACTCGTTCGTACTTCACGGCTGTCGGATCCTTTTCCGGGTCGGCAGTATAAATTCCATCCACACGTGTACCCTTGAGCAATACATCCGCTTCCACTTCAATGGCTCGCAACGATGCTGCGGTATCCGTGGTAAAGTAGGGATTGCCTGTACCAGCTCCGAAGATCACCACACGTCCAACCTCCAGATGGCGCACGGCACGACGGCGGATGAAAGGCTCAGCAATTTGCTTCATTTCGATGGCAGACTGCAGGCGGGTGGGCACGTGGATGCTCTCGAGGGCTGCTTGCAAAGCCATACTATTGATCATCGTAGCCAACATACCCATATAGTCGCCCTGAGTGCGCTCCATTCCTCCCTGCTCGGCTTGCACCCCTCGGAAGATGTTTCCTCCGCCGATAACGACAGCCACTTGAATTCCAGCGTCAAATACCGTTTTGATTTCCTGGGCATACTGCATCAGACGGTTGTTGTCGATGCCAAAGTGCTTGTCACCCATTAAGGCTTCGCCGCTGAGTTTGAGAAGAATACGGTTGTACTTCATGGTTTGGATTGTGGTTCGCGCGGCGAAGGTAAGGATTCATAAAACGATCTCCGCCGCAACGTGCAAACGGCCCGTGGGATCAGTGCCCATAGCGAGTCGATCCTGCCTAAATTTGAGCCCGCCTAACAGAGGCTTTCAACTATGGAAAAACGCGTTCGTGTTCGCTTTGCACCCAGTCCCACTGGCCCGCTTCACATGGGAGGTGTGCGCACAGCCCTGTACAATTACCTGTTTGCAAAAAAACACGGGGGTGATTTCCTGCTTCGAGTTGAAGACACGGATCAGGGTCGCTATGTGCCCGGCGCAGAAGAGTACATCATCGAAGCCCTGAAATGGTGCGGCATCGAGCCCAACGAAGGTGTCGGGTATGGTGGGCCACACGCTCCCTACAGGCAGAGCGAGCGCAAGCCTATGTACCGTGCCTATGCCGAAGAACTAATTACTCGCGGCTGGGCCTATTACGCCTTTGATACCTCAGAAGAACTCGACACCATTCGAAAGCAGGCGGAATTGGCCAAAATGCCCAACTGGCAGTACAATTCCATATCACGGATGACGATGAAAAATGCGCTCACATTGCCCGAAGATCAGGTAAAGGAGCGCATTGCCAATGGCGATTCGTATGTGATTCGCTTTCGTATGCCGCGCAATGAGGAAGTGCGCTTTCAGGATATCATTCGGGGTTGGGTAGTTTTTTCTTCCAATGAACTCGACGACAAAGTGCTCTTTAAAAGTGATGGAATGCCAACCTATCACTTGGCGAATATTGTAGATGATCATTTAATGGAAATTACCCATGTGATTCGCGGAGAAGAGTGGCTGCCATCCGCTCCGCTCCACGTAATGCTCTATCGCGCTTTTGAATGGGAGGCGCCTCAATTTGCGCATCTTCCGCTCATTCTCAAGCCCGACGGCAACGGAAAACTGAGCAAGCGCGATGGGGATCGATTAGGCTTTCCAGTATTTCCATTGGAATGGAAAGATCCTGAAGCGGGCATGATCTCTTCCGGATATCGTGAAAACGGCTATTTCCCAAAAGCCTTCATCAATATGCTCCTCCTCCTTGGATGGGCTCCAGGCAACAATCAAGAGATTTTCACTCTCGATGAAATGGTGGAAATATTTACCATCGAACGCATTGGAAAATCCGGTTCCAAGTTTGATCCGGATAAGGCCAAGTGGTTCAACCAGCAGTACTTGCGGATGCTTCCATTAGAAGAACTTGCCGATTTGTTGATGCCGCATATCGAGGCGAATGGATATTCGGTTTCGAAAGAATACGCCATGAAAGTGTGTGAACTCATGACCGAGCGTGCGGTATTTGTGAAAGACATCATGGAAGGCGATTACTTATTCTCGGGTCCAAAATCCTACGATGCAGAGGGCGTTTCCAAGAAATGGAAAGCCGGCGAGAGCGGGACGTTGCTGAACGACTGGTCGAACGTGTTGGAGATCATCGAGCCGTTTGATGCCGCGACGATCGACATCCGCTTCAAGGAATTCCTTACTGAAAAAGGATTGGGAATGGGAGCGGTAATGCCCTTGTTTCGTCTGATGCTCACGGGTTCGCTGACCGGACCTGCGGCCTCTGCGGTTGCCGGACTCATCGGAAAAGAAGAAGTTAGAAAACGTATCGCAGCAGGAATAGCTGCACTCAAATAACCCTCCTACTGTGCATCGCATTTCACTCAACGACATTCGCATTTACGCTTACCACGGCTGCTTGCCTGAAGAAGCGCTCATCGGCGGAAATTACACGGTCGATATTCACATCACCACCGACTTTTCCGCTGCTGCAATGCACGACAACCTTAATGAAACCATCGACTACGTCAGAGTAAGCAAGGTGGTGCACGCCCAGATGGCCATTCGCTCAAAACTCATCGAGGCCGTGGCCTTGCGCATGATCAAAGCCCTCAAGGTTGAGTTTCGCAATGCTCAAAAAGTGACGGTACGGGTTACAAAAATATCAGCCCCAATGCCTGGTCAGGTGGGAAGTGTGAGTGTGGAAATAACCGAATAAAAAAGCGATTGGTGATATGTGTCACATTTAGCGGAAGGCCTCCATTCTAAACTTGTCTCCAAATACAAGTTCATGAAGCGCGCGTTACTTACGTTTTCACTCATTTTCGTATTGTTTGCACACTCAACTGCACAAGATGCATTCGGATCATCCATTGAATTGATTCCACTCACTATTCCTGAGGTACCCGGAATCCATTCCTATGCTTACGGACAACATGATGGAAAATGGCTGGTCATCGGCGGGCGATTGGATGGACTGCATAGGCGACAGCCATTTGCGGCCTTTCCCGCAGACCAAAACAATACGGATATTTATGTGATTGATCCCAACACGCAGCAGTTCTGGACCGCCTCGCTCGACCAACTAGGAGTAGGTTTGAAAGAACATCTTCAGAGCACCAACATGAACTTCACACAGGTTGCAGATACACTGTATATCGCAGGTGGATATGGCTTTGCCTCAAGTGCCGACGACCATATCACTCAACCGAAACTCGCGACGATCATAGTGTCTTCTACCATAGATGCAGTGATCAACGGGACATCTATTGCTCCATTGTTCAATCAAATTACCGACGATCACTTCGCTGTTTGCGGAGGTCATTTAGCGTTTCTCAATGGGTATTTCTATTTGGTGGGCGGGCATCGCTTTGATGGTAACTACAATCCGATGGGCAATCCAACGTACACTCAAACCTATTCCAATGAAATCAGAAAATTCAAAGTGAGCAATAGCGACCTTCTGAGCTATACCGACTATTCTGCCCTCAGCGATGAAGTGCATTTGCACCGTCGGGATTATAATTTGCTTGCTCAGGTATTTCCAGATGGGACAGAAGGATTCACCATTTCGTCTGGGGTGTTCCAAGTGGATCAGGATCTTCCCTATCTCTATCCGGTAGATATCACAGAAACAGGATACAATCCGGTCACTGAATTCAATCAGTATCTGAGCAACTACCATTGTGGAACTGCTCAACTCTTCGATGCCGCAAACAATCAGATGCATATGCTTTTCTTCGGTGGTATGAGTCAGTTTTATTCAACCAATGGAACGATTATTCAGGACGATTTGGTCCCGTTCGTAAAAACCATTAGTCGTCTTTCGCGATTTGCTGATGGCTCATTGCATGAGTTCCAGCTACCCATTGAAATGCCTTCTTTGAAAGGCGCGAGCGCTGAATTTATCATCAATTCAGAAATCGCTCAACTTGAATCAGGTGTTATTCTTCTCAACGCATTGGAAGGAGAAAGCATTTTGCTTGGTCATATTTATGGCGGAATTCAGAGCAGTACCCTTAACCCATTCAATGCAAATCAACTGACCAATACTTCAGCCGATCCAACAATTTATGAAGTGTGGCTCACTCCTGATCAATCCAACCCAATCTTCGAAGTGGAGGGCACGCATGAATTGAGTGTAAGCGTATATCCCAATCCGGCGGACCATGCAATCACAATCGCTTACGAACTTGCAGAAGCGGCGGAGGTTCATTATTACGTCACGAATGCCTTGGGTCAAATCATTCAGAAAGGCACGTTTCAGGACGGCGTTGGGGCAAAGACTCATCTTATTTCACTTCAGCGTGACCTCACTTCCGGGATGTATCAGCTCACCATTGTAGCGAATGATGTGTACTACGCGACGCAGAAATTCCACAAGAAGTAGATCGTTCTACACAGTTCGACAGATAGTCTCAAATCCCGCTGCGGGGTGTAACTTCGCACTCAAACGTGTGAATTATGCCCTTTCAGAAAGTAGTTAAAGATGCCACAGAAGCATGCCGCGACATACAGAGCGGGATGACTCTTATGGTAGGCGGATTTGGATTGTGTGGTATTCCGGAAAATTCCATTGCCCAGCTCGTCAAGATGGGTATTTCAAATCTCATCTGCATTTCAAACAATGCAGGCGTAGATGATTTCGGACTCGGCTTATTGCTTCAAAAGAAGCAAGTCAAAAAGATGATCGCCTCCTATGTGGGAGAGAATGCCGAATTCGAACGTCAGATGCTTTCCGGTGAACTCGATGTAGAACTCATTCCTCAAGGCACTTTGGCTACCCGTTGCATGGCTGCCGGGTATGGCATGCCTGCTATTTATACCCCTGCAGGTGTTGGTACAGAAGTGGCGATAGGAAAAGAGGTGCGTAACTTCAATGGTAAGGATCATTTGCTCGAGTATGCATTCGACGCCGACTTCGCCATTGTAAAAGCATGGAAAGGCGACGCCATGGGTAATTTGGTGTTTCGAAGCACCTCGCGCAACTTCAATCCGCTCATGGCAATGGCTGGAAAAATTACTATTGCTGAGGTAGAAGAACTTGTTCCACTTGGTGCTTTAAACCCAGATGAAATTCATACTCCGGGAATTTATGTGCATCGCATTTTTCAAGGTGTGAACTATGAAAAACGGATCGAGCAACGCACCGTCCGAGCCAGGCAATAATGAACTTCAGACACAATCAATACCACATTAACCCTCACTTTCACACTTGCATACTTGCATTCTAACTCACTTGCATACTTACTCTTTCACTAACTCATCATCATCTTACTCCATGGCTCTTGACAAAACTGGAATCGCACGGCGCATTGCAAAAGAAGTAAAAGACGGTAGTTACGTCAACCTCGGCATTGGTATTCCCACGCTTGTAGCGAATTATATTCCCGATGGAATAGATGTCGTGCTGCAATCTGAAAATGGATTGTTGGGTATGGGTCCATTTCCTTTTGAGGGCGAAGAAAATGCTGATCTGATTAATGCAGGCAAGCAAACAGTGACAACACTTCCAGGATCTTCGATTTTCGATAGTGCAATGAGCTTTGGAATGATTCGCGCTCAAAAAGTGGATCTTACAATACTTGGCGCGATGGAAGTAAGTGAAAATGGGGACATTGCCAATTGGAAAGTTCCGGGTAAAATGGTGAAAGGAATGGGCGGAGCGATGGATCTGGTAGCCTCAGCTAAGAATATCATCGTCGCCATGCAGCATTGCGACAAAGCCGGAAATTCAAAACTTCTTCCCACATGTTCTCTTCCACTCACTGGAGTAAATTGTGTGAAAAAAGTCGTCACTGATTTAGCCGTACTCGAAATACGCGATGGTGCCTTTCACCTTCTTGAACGAGCGCCGGGTGTAACTGTAGAAGAAATCATTGCCAAGACAGCAGGCAAACTCGTGGTTCCGGATGTGGTGCCGGAAACCAATTGAGCCTCTAGCCCTAACTCACCCCTCCTCAGGATTCACACCGTCGGTTTCTCCGTTGAAATCAATTTCTTCTTCCACTTCAGGCGTGGCATCGAAACCATCGAAGAGCCCATCCATGGAGCCTATGCACTCAAACCTCGCAGGATCATATCCCTTTGGCGCTTTGAAGTCGGATTTCGAAACACTCAAGTCCTTATCAGCATATACCTTATTCATAAAGTAGCCATAAATCGGAAGGCCGGTGTTTGCACCTTGACCTAGCGCCGTGCTAGCGAATCGTACTGTTGGATCCTGCGCACCTACCCAGACTCCTGTTACGAGGTCCGGTGTTAAGCCGATAAACCAACCATCCGTGTTGTTTTGTGTGGTGCCTGTTTTTCCCGCCATTGGATAGCGTATTCCGGCATAGCGACGTCCGCCACGCAGACGCTGTCCTGTTCCAAAATCAACCACTCCTTTCATCATCCGCACAAGCTCATATGACACGACAGGATCGAGCGCCTGCTCGATCACCGGATCGGCTTCGAAAATCACATTGCCATTTTTATCTTCAATGCGAGTGATGAATGTAGGCTCGATGTACACTCCATTGTTTACGAAAGCCCCATTCGCGCCTACCATTTCGAAGAGTGATATTTCTGCAACACCCAATGCAAGCGCTGGGACAGCTGGCATATTACTTCGTATGCCAAGGTTCTTAGCAAGGGTAATAACTGTCTCGGGTCCAAACTCTTTAACCAATTGCACAGTGACCGTATTAACAGAATTGGCCAATGCCTTAGTGAGGGTAAACTCACCGCCATATTTGCCATCGCTATTACTCGGACACCATTGCCTACCTGTCGGTAGTTGGATACACGTTTTCAAATTAAAGTATTTGTCGCAAGGCTTTTTACCCAAACGCAGGGCAGTAGCGTACACCAGAGGTTTAAATGTCGAGCCTACCTGCCGGCGTGATTGATAGACATTATCAAATTTGAAATAACGGAAATCAATTCCCCCTACCCAAGCCTTGATGTGACCGGTGGAGGGATCAACCGACATCAGTCCAGCGTGAATGATCGCCTTGTGATACTTGATGCTATCCAGCGGCGCCATCAGCGTATCGATGTACTTCCTATGAGCGTAAACACGCATCTGAACCGGTGTATCAAAATTCTTTTCGACACCCTTTTTATCCAATGCAATCCAAGTATGTCCGCAGCCCTCCTTGCCTTCATCACAATGAAAATGGTCGTGACCATCCACTGATATTTTCTCAATATAAAAAGCAGGGCGCTTGCACTCCGGACATAATTTTCCAGTGAGGATATGATACCGCTCGCTTTGCTGAATCGCGGCATCCATGATTTGATTTTTGTCTTTGTCGGCAATGGCATTGTAAAATGGGTACTTCTCCTTTTTGCGTCGCTTGAGATCTTTGGCAAATGCGGCTTGTAGTTCTGCCCCCAGATGCTCCTCTACCGCCCATTCCGCATGTGCCTGCATCCGGGAATCAATGGTAGTATAAATCTTCAGACCATCGCGGTAGAGATCATATGGCTGACCATCAGCCTTCACATGAATTAGGTCTCCACTCTTATCCTTTTCAGTCAGAATTTCGTCCACTCTGCTTCGTAATACTTCCCTGAAATAAGGCGCCAATCCTTCGTCGTGACTCACACGCTGGAAGTCGAGTCCAAGCGGCTGGCCGCGAAGGGAATCATAGGTAGTTTCATCAAGGAAGTCATATTTCACCATTTGATTCAAGACCACTTCCCTTCGGCGCATCACAAGAGAATCGCGACGAATCGGATTGTAGAGAGACGAATTTTTTAGCATGCCCACAAGCATGGCCGACTGGCTCACACTAAGCTTTTCAGGCGAAGTGTTAAAGTACACGTGTGCGGCAGATTTAATGCCTACCGCCTGATTCAGGAAATCATACTGATTGAGATAAAGCGCAATAATTTCATCTTTGGTATAGGTGCGCTCCAACTGAAGCGCGATAATCATTTCCCTCAATTTCTGCCAGATTCGACGCACGATCCCCACCTTGTCAAAATTCTCAGTGAACTGCATTTTGGCAAGCTGCTGGGTGATCGTACTTCCTCCGCCGGCGCTTCCCAGAGAAGTCACCGCGCGGATCATACTTCGAAAATCGATTCCAGAGTGACTGCGGAAGCGCACGTCTTCTGTCGAAATCAACGCATCCACCAGATTCTGAGGCAAGTTTTCATACCTCACATCCGAACGGTTTTCCCGATAATACGCACCGAGCAAACGACCATCCGATGAGATGACCTCAGTGGCGAGATTAATCTTCGGGTTGGCCAGCGTTTCGATATCCGGTAGCCCGCTTAACGAAGCAATTGCGAACATGAGAATGGCCATTCCCCAAGGAATTGCAGACAACAGCCACAGACGTTTGGTATAGGTAGAATTCTGATCAGCTTGCTTCTTCTTGGCCATAGTACACGGAATGAATGGTCAAAATTAACGAGTTAGCGACCATTAACGCGTACAACGCAAAATGGATCACCAACAATATACCGTGGAAGAAATCAGGGATGGAAATAGGTCCAAACCTTCTGGGCCAATCGCTTGTTGATCACCTTCTCGAGCTCTTCCAAGGGGGCATCCTTGACTTTTCCCACCGTTTTAAAATGAAAAATAAGCGCCTGAGTAGTGCGAAAACCGACACCAGGAATGTCGGTAAGTTCAGAACGCAGAGCATCTTTACTTCGGCGGTCACGGTGATGGGAAATTCCAAACCGATGGGCCTCATCCCGCATCTGCTGAATGATTTTAAGCGATTCCGAACGCTTGTCCAAGTACAGAGGAAGGGTATCGCCGGGGAAATAAATTTCCTCCAGGCGTTTGGCGATACCTATAATGGCCACCTTACCGCGAAGCCCGAGTTTTTCGAGCGTTTCCACTGCCGCGCTGAGTTGCCCCTTTCCTCCATCCACGATAATCAACTGCGGAAGCGGCTGACCTTCTTCCAGCAAACGTGTATATCGCCTTTCGATCACTTCCTTCATAGTGTCAAAATCGTTGGGACCTTCCACCCCACGCACATTAAATTTTCGATAATCCGCTTTGCAGGGCTTTGCGTTTCTAAACACCACACACGCAGATACGGGATGCGTTCCCTGAATATTCGAGTTATCGAAACACTCCATATGGACAGGTAAATCCTGAAGACGCAAATCCGATTTAATGGTCTCCAGAATGCGATTGGTGTGACGTTCGGGATCCACAAACTCCTGCTGCTTTTGAGCATCCAGCATATTGCTCATCGCATTTCGCTGCGAGAGGTCGAGGAGTCTTTTCTTATCTCCGATTTTTGGCACATTAAACTTTACGCCCGGAATGTCCATTTCTACTTCGAAAGGGACATAAATTTCTGTGGAAGAACTTTGAAATCGTTCACGTATTTCGATGATAGCAAATTGCAGTAGTTCCTCATCACTTTCTTCCATTCGTTTGCGCAGTTCCATTCCGTAACCCTGAACGATCACACCGTTGTTCATCCGCAAGTAATTCACAAAACCGGCACTGGAGTCGCTCACAATCGTAAAGACATCCACATTATGAATGCTGGAGTTCACGATTGTGCTTCGTGCCTGAAAAAGTTCGAGTGTTTCTATTTTCTCTTTGAATTTCTGAGCTTCTTCAAATTTCAATTGGTCTACGCAGCGTTTCAATTCCATCTTGAATTCACGGAGTGTTTCCGCGAAATCTCCGCGGAGAATGCGGCGTATTTGATCCACATTGTGATCGTAATTTTCCAACGATTGCCTCCCCTCGCAGGGTCCGAGACAATTCCCCAAATGATATTCTAGGCATATCTTGAATTTCCCAGCGGCTATAGAAGGTGGAGTAAGCGGGAGTGAACACGTCCGAATAGGATATAACTTCTTCATTAGTTCCAACATGGAGTGCATGGTCTTCACAGAAGTATATGGACCATGATATTCCGAGCCATCTCGAATCACTTGACGCGTGGGGAAAATTCGCGGAAACGCTTCCTTTTTGATCACAATGCTCGGATACGTTTTATCATCTTTGAGATTGATATTATACCGCGGTTTATACTTTTTGATGAGCGAGTTTTCGAGGAGCAGCGCATCCATTTCTGTCTCCACTTCAATCGTCTTAATATCTGCAATCTTTTTGACCAGTATCAGAGTCTTGCCACTTTCATATTTCTGCTTAGAGAAATAGCTACTCACCCGATTCTTCAAGCTTTTTGCCTTCCCGACGTAGATAAGTATATTGTCCTTGTCGTAGTACTGGTAAATCCCCGGCTTGTGCGGGAGAAGACGAATGATAGATTGGAGATGTGCTGAAGCTTCCACGGCGTAAAAGTCGTGAATGTATTGGTAAACGCCAACAGGCGCTTTCAACGAAGGACTGCGTTTGTCCGTGTAAAGCGCAACGGATAAGGCTAGGTGAACCTCATCCTTTAGACGGCACAGACGTATGGACCCCTCAGCATGCAAGCTGTTCTATTCCTCAGCCCTGTTCTTTAAGGTCATCAGAAGTGTATAGGCTCCTTCGACAACGATTTCCTTTCCGGCAAATACTTCTGCATTTAGAATCTCGATCCAGCCATCTTCGCTCTGACCGCAAATTGCTGCGATCATCTCGTACTCCTTAGAACTGTGCTGGACATAAAGAAACGCACCGCCTTCAAAACTCACCACGGAACCTTCTGGTGCGGCTAGAACGGTTCGGCCGTTCACCTCAATCTCAGCGTTCAGATACATTCC
>Ga0105049_10000760_pt1 | contig 36275 bp, 31 predicted proteins | sample MAT06_FD_78087 | JGI IMG/M metagenome (GOLD analysis project Ga0105049, IMG submission 78087) | Freshwater microbial communities from Lake Fryxell liftoff mats and glacier meltwater in Antarctica - MAT-06 | ecosystem: Environmental > Aquatic > Freshwater > Ice > Liftoff microbial mat | place...
GAAGTGAGAAGTGAGAAGTGAGAAGTGACGAGTAAAGTGAGAAGTGACGAGTAAAGTGAGAAGTGACGAGTGAGAAGTGAGAAGTTAAGTGAGAAGTGAGTAGTGACGAGTAAAGTGAGAAGTGAGAAGTGAGAAGTGAGAAGTGAGAAGTGAGAAGTGAGAAGTTAAGTGAGAAGTGAGAAGTTACGAGTGACAAGACGAAGATACGGAATGGAAAGTGTGTTGCAACACATAAAAGCGTTCCGCAGATTAAAAACCCGCTCTGCGAGGGCAAGGACGGGCTTGGATACAGTGCGTGGGAGGATGTTAGCGGTGTACGACGAGTTGTGTGGTGCGCCTACCTCGCTGCGTGTTCACGCTTGCCATGTAGGTGCCGGCGTTGAGGGAGCTCACGTCGATCTGCTGTTCGATAGAACCACCGGTAACGTTGGTGGGTATGCTTCGAACGAGTGTCCCATTCATGTCAAACACATCAATCGTTGCGGTACCGTTCTGCAGGCCATCCACGCGGATGGTGGTCATGTGCTCTGTTGGGGCTGGTGTGAGCGTCATGGCATCGTCTTCATCAATGCCTGGGAAATGGGCTTCGGCTTTGTTGTCACTCGGAAGAGTGCCGTCCCACAAGATGAAGCGAAGTGCTGCGCGCTTCATCTTGTGCTCGCTGCCGTCGCCGTCTTGAAAGATTCCCTTCATGGGATGCATGCCCATGTGAGCTTTTGCATCGGGGTACTTGGCGTGCCACTGATCAACGATGGCTTTGCCTTCGGAGCGCCATGCTTCTATTCGTTGCTTGCCATTCGTGAATGCCGATGTGAGCGCGTCCTTTGAACGTTTGGCAATGGGCTTTGCTCGCTCAACGATCGACTTCATTGCTGCGTGGCGCTCGTCCTTCGAAGCACTCTTCATCGTACCCTTCAATCGAGTTGCTTCTGCACGCAACGCATTGAGTACCGTCAGGTCTTCTGCCGTTAGTGATGCATCGTACGTGCGCTTCCATGAAGAGAGCGTTGGATAGACCGACGTCTGAAACCAAGAGCGCATCGACGTGCGAAGTTCTTTCCCCGCTGCCTTCTGTTCTGCAGATGGCTGTTGTGCGCTCAGCGGCATGACGAAGCCAACCAAAAGGAGGATCGTGGCGAACTGCATGGTTCGTGTCATGATGATAACCTAGCAAGGTGAAATAAATGCGTATTGCCGGCCTTTGTGTTCATTCCGCTACGATCGGTTTAAAGCGTTCTACTCGCGCTCTACTCGCGCTCTACTCGCGCTCTACTCGCGCTCTACTCGCGTTCTACTCGCGCTCTACTCGCGCTCGTATGCTCGCTTGCGAGCAAGTTGTGCTTGTCTGCGGCTCTTAAGGCCGCTCTTCACCGAGATCGTTCGAAGGAGATGCAGCACATCATGCAAGGTTTTGAAGTGATGATGCGGAACGCCGTGCGCAGTGCAGTACGCCGCAAGCGCACTCTTTGCAAAGACCACGTCGGCATGTTGTGCCGCACACGTATCACTCATTCCATCGCCAATGTAAACGATCACGTCATCCTCTGTTGCATGTCGCAACAAGGCGTTGCGTTTGCACGAAGCACAAAAGCATGAACATGATTCGGATGCACCAGGAAATATCGGCACAAATCTCGCATCTGTGTAGACGAGACGATTGCAGTGAACGGGCACCGAGGAGAGACCAATGCGTTCCATGAGCGGAGCGATGTACACATCGAATCCATCGCTCACGACGGTTATTGGAATCTGTTCGCTTGTGCACCAGGCAACGAGTTTGACGAACGAGGGATCAATGTCGACGCTCAACGCCCACTCCCGAATTGCGTCGGGCGTTGTGTCTGACCGAAACGTTGCGGCCGCGCGTCGGTAGTACTCGGCAACAGAAAAGGCGCCCTGAAGAAGCTCTGTTAGCAGCGGCTCAAGCGAGCCGAAGGTGCGTATGAGCGCGTCTCCAGCATCTCCAATAGAGATCGTGTTATCGAAGTCGATGTAGACGCGCACACTCAATACGTGTAGAATCCTCTCCCTGCCGCCTTACCATTCCAGCCTGCCCTCATGTATTGCTTGAGGAGCACGCACGGACGGTAGCGTTCTTGCTGGTACTCGCGATAGAGAGATTCGAGCACGAGCGTGACGATCGGGATGCCGATCTCGTCCGCCCATTCCAGCAATCCCTTTGGATAGTTGGTACCGAGCTTCATGGCTTGGTCGATATCAGCAGGAGTGGCAACACCTTCCATCACCGCAAAGGCGGCCTCGTTGATGAGGGTGGCAAGGATGCGCATGTGCACAAGAGCCACGCGGTCTTCAACACACTCTGGTATGTAGCCAAGCGTTTGCAGAAACGAATGTGCGCGCGCGATGTGATCGGCTGTGGCGTTGAGTCCCGGAGCATACTCCATGAGGGGAGTGGTCGACATCAATGAAGGAACAATACCAATGCCAATGATGCGCAGCGGCGTGTTCGATAGAAGACCGAGCTCTGTTGCTGTACTGGTGAGGGTGGAGGCAAGAACCGTAGCGCGAGGGTTCACGGCGCTTGCGATTTCGAGCGTGATCTTCCTGTCGAAGGGGTTCACGAACGATAGATCCACAATGTGCGTAAAGGCACCAGGTTGGGCGCGAAGGTCTTCGATCACACGAGAATTGAACGCACCAAACATGTCGGCATCGATACTCAACGCCTCGCTATCTAGGTCCATATCCGGAAATTCCATGTCGAGCTCATCGATCTCGTCCATGAGCGGAAGTATAGAAAACGGGATGCTTCGCGATGTGAGTACTTGGGCGAATTCGACAACCAGGTCGGCTTCACCAATGAGCAGCACATTCACCGCGTCGGGATTCAATTCATAAATGGCCATGTACGAAGATAGGAAAGGCTAACTTTGTAGGATGAAGAACATGATCATTCGCATTGTTACCGCCGTTGTAGGCATCCCTCTCATGCTGGGGTCGATGTACGTTGGAGGCTGGGTATTCAACGTGCTGATGACGTTCATTGGCGCTGTGGGACTTTACGAGTTCTACAAGCTGGCAGCTGCTAAGGGGGCGGCGCCGAACTATACCGTTGGCCTTCTCGGTGGCATTGCTATGACGGTATTGGCGTCGCTCTTCGTGGATCCGTCGCAACATTGGAGCATCCGCTGGCTGCTCGTTATGGTGCCAGCGATGATGCTTGTATCGGTGCTGACGTTGGCGACAGAGATGTGGAGGAACCGACCTCAGGCCGTGTTCAACGTGAGTGCTACTCTGATGGGCATCGTCTATGTGAGTCTGGGCTTCGCCTCCTTGATCTATTTGCGACAGTATCAATTGGATGGAACACCTGCAACGAGTATTGAACCGGATCTTGGATTCCGCTTTGTGATGATTGCATTTGTGAGTGTATGGATGTGCGACTCGCTTGCGTACTTCGTTGGCATGGCCGTTGGAAAACACAAGGTCAATCCACGCGTGAGTCCTAAGAAATCATGGGAGGGCAGCGTGGCAGGGATGATCGGTAGCGTTGCTGTTTTCGTTGTTGGTGTAACGTGGTATATGCCAACCGTGGCACTTCATCATGCGGTGATATGCGGCGTGATCGTTGGTCTGGGCGGACAGCTTGGAGACTTTTCTGAAAGTTGGCTGAAGCGCGATGCCGACGTAAAGGACAGCTCGCAGCTCATTCCGGGTCATGGCGGTGTGCTCGACAGATTCGATAGCATCCTCTTTGTTGCGCCGTTGTTGGTGATGTATGCTTCACTGTTAGCAATGGTGCCATCGCTACGATGAGTGAAAACAATCATCAACACCACGGACATGACCATGCACATGTTCACGAACACCGCGATATCAGGCCACTGCGCATTGCGATGATCCTTACGGGGACGGTCTTCGTTGCTCAAATTGTTGGTGGGTTCATCTCTGGGTCTCTTGCATTGCTCTCGGATGCAGGTCACGTCTTTGTCGACCTTGCCTCCCTCGTGATTGCCTTTGCCGGATTGCGTGTTGCTGCTCGAGCTCGTGAAAAAAACGACATTCGATTCACGTTCGGCATGCGGCGCATAGAGATCCTCGCCGCCCTCACCAATGGCTTCCTCCTCCTTGGCATCTGCATCTACATCATCTTGGAGGCGATACGCCGATTCGCCGTTCCAGAACACGTGCATGCAGACTCTATGCTCGTGGTTGCCGTTGTGGGATTTGTGGCCAATGGTATCAGTGCGATGTACTTACACCGAAGCGAGCACATCACGACGCGCAGTGCGTACTTGCATGTAATCACCGACTTGCTCTCGAGTGCCGGCGTGATCATCGCGGCTATCATCCTGTCTGTTACAGATTGGCAGTGGATCGATCCGCTGATCTCGCTATTGATTGCTGCCGTGATTATCCGAGGAGCCGTGCGCGTTATCAAGAGTGCCAGTGTGATCTTGATGGAATCTGCCCCAGAACACATCTCACCCGATGATGTGCGCGCCGCTCTGCTCAAGGATGCCGGAGTCATCAACGTTCACGATGTGCATGTGTGGCAGCTTGGTTCCAAGGACTACACTGCTACCGTTCATGTTGTGAGTGAACATTCAAGTGATGATGTCGTGCAGGCTGTGCAAACGGTGATGAAAGAGAAGTTCGACATTACTCATACGACGGTTCAGGTAGAGTCACCCGGATTCGATCACGCATGCGGGAATTGTGAAGAGGACGCATCGTGATAATCGCACTTGCGGTGACCGCCATTGTCCTCTTGCCGATTCTAGGAATGGTATTGGGCAGCTACGTGGTTCTTCGGCGCAGGCGCGGCGCGATGGATGTGATGGACATACCGTTACTCATCGCGGCTATCATGCTTGTGAGCGGACAGGCCCTTCTTGACTGGGCGCAAACTCAGTTGGGTTCGCAGTTCATTCCCGGCAACATGGCCTGGGTGGCGTGGATTCGCTGTTGTGGTTGTGTGATCGCATATGCACTCACACGAAGGTACTTCAGTCAGAGTCTATGGTCCGTTCTTACAGTGGTCTGCGGCTTGGCCATCGCGCTGAACATCATTCCGTTATTATTGAAAGAGTCTGATGAAGTGCGTCAGATGCTCATGTGGGTAGGGACGATCGCAACGGCCGCCTATATCTCTGGCCCGTCCATGCTCATGGCGCTGAATAATTCGAGGGTTGCTTCCGGTAGAACGAAGATGTTTGGATACGGAAGCATTGTGATAGCCGCACCACTTCTGGTACTCTATCCAAGCGTGATTCCTGTGACGACGAGCGTGGGAAGTATGCCTGGTCTCGTTCTTGTAGACCTTGCCATACTTGCTGTGATCGTGGGCGTGATCCTTACGCGCACCAAGGTTAGCGCCATTATTGCTTGATCTCTGGCACTATCGCAACGCCCTTACAATGCTGTAGCTGACCTACCCATCCGTTTGCCGCCCCTTCCAAGACCACTCCGATCTCACGACCTGTTCCGGTGTACGTATCCAATGCTGCCATGTATCCTCCGTTCAGTAACCCAAAGCGCCATAACGCGTCAATATTCCCGCCATACGGCATTCGTTGCACGTACAGAACTCCAATGGGATATATTTGCTATTCACATCGTGATTGCACGCCATCCCTTTCCACATCGAGGTAGCATGTCTTCCTACTACAACCCCGCAGATTTAGCCAAGTTTGGCAACATCGTTGAATTCCAAGAAGAGCTAGGCAAGAAGTTCTTCGATTACTATGGCGCGGTGTTCGCAGAAGGCGCGCTCACGCAACGTGAGAAGTCGCTCATCGCACTTGCCGTTGCTCATGTGGTACAGTGTCCGTATTGCATTGATGCATACACGACGGACTCGCTAGAGAAGGGCGCAACAGAAGAGATGATGATGGAAGCAGTCCACGTTAGTGCGGCCATTCGCGGCGGCGCATCGCTCGTGCACAGCACAATGATGATGAACAAGGCAAAAGAACTCATGATGTAATGGACCAATGTCACTAGCTACAACTTCTCTTAAATCGCGTGGGAACGACCTGTCTCACTCCGATCTGCAACTCAAGGTTCTGAATACTCCAAGCGTGGACACCGCGTCGTTGCCGCGCTTTGCAGATGCAATGCGCTCGGCCGACTTGTATCCGCTTCGCCCAACGGCACTCGAGATTTTTCAAGTGAATGTTGGCAAGATGTGCAATCAAGCATGCAAACACTGTCACGTCGACGCAGGCCCGGATCGCAAAGAGATCATGACTCGGACGACGATGCAGGCTTGTCTGAACGTGCTGGCAACATTGGGTGATGTGACGGTAGACCTTACGGGCGGGGCGCCTGAAATGAATCCCGACTTCCGATGGTTCGTGCGCGAGATCCACGCGCTCGGAAAGAAGATTATCGTTCGGTGCAACCTCACGATCATCGTGGCGAATCCGAAGTACAACGATCTCCCGGAATTCTACCGCGATCACAACGTCCACGTGGTCTCGTCGCTCCCGTTCTACGATGCCCGTCATACAGACCGGCAACGTGGTGAGGGCGTCTATGATGAGTCGATGCGCGCCATGGCCATGCTCAATGCCGTTGGCTACGGTGTAGAGGGATCGGGGCTACAATTCGATCTGGTTTACAATCCCGTTGGTGCATTGTTGCCGGGTCCGCAGGCCGCTCTAGAATCCGACTTCAAGCGCGAGCTGTCGCGCAAGCATGGAGTGGTCTTCAACAGCCTTATCTGCATTACCAACATGCCCATTTCGAGATTTCTTGAATTCCTTGTGAACAGTGGCAACTACCAAGCCTACATGGAAAGGCTCGTGAATGCGTTTAACCCCGCGGCAGCCGCGGGTGTGATGTGCAGGAACACCCTGTCGATTAGTTGGGACGGCGCACTCTATGATTGCGATTTCAATCAAATGCTCGACCTTCCAGTTGCCGTTGCTTCATCGCGCTCTATCATGGAATTCGACGCAAAGGCACTTCACGACAGAACCATCGTTGTGAATCAACATTGTTATGGCTGTACAGCCGGCGCTGGTTCGTCGTGCGGAGGCCAGATTACATGATCGTGGTCTTCACACGGGCTCCCATTCTCGGCAAGGTGAAAACACGACTTGCTGCAACCATCGGAGAAGCTGGCGCATTGAACGTGCACCGCGCGCTTGTAGAGCAGGCTATGCAAGCGGTTCGCGCAAGTACGTTGGACTTCGCGGTTGCATGCGATAGCGAAGACGGCATGTTTGCCGTTGCTGAATGGCTCGACGCACTTGTGTTCGCACAACGAGGGGCCGACCTTGGTGATCGCATGCTCCATGCCTTGATGGTTGGATTGGAAGGCGATGATCGTGCCATGGTGATCGGCTCAGACATACCATTTCTCACGCCCGAGATATTGGTAACGGCCGACACTATGCTTGAAGAGTACGATGTGGTGATTGGCCCAAGTATCGATGGAGGGTTCTATTGCATTGGAGTAAGTGGACCCCATATCGATATGTTTCGCGGCGTCGAATGGAGTACGCCAAATGTTCTTCGTCGCACTCTTGAGAATTGCGAGAAGCTTCGGCTCAACGTAGGCATACTTCCCGAGCTCCTAGATGTTGACACGCACGAAGACCTTCAGGCGGCTATTGAAGACACACCTCCCTCACACATTGCAATAGGATCAATGTTGCGTTCACTATCCGTCCTCAGCGTTCTCGTTCTACTGCTGTGCCTACCGTGTATTGTTACAGCCCAGGGCGGATGGATCAAGAAGCCCGGTGAGGGCTTTGTGCAGGTATCGGGTCAAACACTTTCCACCAGTTCGGCCTACGACCTTCAAGGTGTGAAAACAACCACGGAGCCCTTTACAAATCGGTCCATCAATCTCTACGGAGAAGTTGGAATTCTGCCAAACTTCATGGCAGTTGTTGGAATGCCAGTGTATCGCTCATCCGCCTTTGCCTCGCAGCCATCAGCCAGTGGTATTGGTGACGTTGTACTAGGCCTACGTTGCGGAATTCTCACGGAAGACTGGCCAATCGCTGCCGGGCTTACGTTCGAGATTCCGACGGGCAATGCACGAGCCACGGACGGCGTGCACCGGTTGCCAACTGGCGACGAAGAATTGAATGCGTGGTTAAACGTTGGTATCAGTCATTCGTTTTGGCCAACGAGTGCGTACATCATGGCAGATGTTGGATACAACGTCCGTGGACTTGCCGTCTCGTCGTTCATCCAACAATTCGATGGTGGAAAGTTTACCAATCAGTATCGTCTGTTTGTGAAGGCCGGTTATGAAGTGGTAACACACGCATGGGTCAACATCTCTGTATATCGTCTCGGTACAGCCGGAACTCCGCTAGCTGGCAGATTTTCGTTCAATGGACTTGGTGAAGGTGTAGAGTACAACGCGTGGGATCTGGGTGGATCGTATTCGTTCGAAACGTGGACGCTGACGGCAGATCTTTCCTCGGCCTTTACCGCGCCTCGTGCCATCTATGGCGGAGTGAACATCATTGTTGGGATCATGAAACAGTTCTGATGAAGTAATCAGAGGGGTCTGCATGCACATCGTCATTATCGGCAATGGAGTGGCAGGGGTCACGGCGGCAAGGACTATTCGTAAACGGTCTGACGCACAGATCACAATTGTCTCTGCAGAGTCGACGCACTTCTTTAGTCGTCCCGCCCTCATGTATATCTACATGGGTCACATGGAATACCAACACACCAAGCCCTACGAAGACTGGTTCTGGAAGAAGAACCGCATAGACCTTGTGCAAGCACGCGTTGATATCATCGATGCTACTGCGCAATCCATCTCGTTGAACAACGGCACAACGTTGTCGTACGACGCTCTTGTTCTTGCGACGGGTTCTCGCACCTCGTTCTACGATTGGCCCGGACAGAATCTCCGCGGCGTTCACGGATTCACAACGTTGCAAGATCTTGCAGCCATAGAGACATCCTCCGTTGGTGCCCGAAAGGCCGTTGTCGTTGGAGGCGGACTCATTGGTGTGGAAGCCGCAGAAATGCTGCATTCGCGTGGAATAGAGGTGACGATGCTTGTACGTGAGTCTGCGTATTGGACCAATGTCTTCCCACCAGAAGAGTCCGCAATTATTGGCGGACATCTCGTGCAACATGGAATCGACGTTCGATACAACACGCAACTTAAAAGCATCGAAGGCATGGAGTGTGTGCGCGGCGTAACACTCTCAACGGGTGAGACAATCTCCTGCAACATCGTCATGATCTGCACGGGAGTAAAGCCCGCCATTGATCTTGCGCAACAACACGGCATCACCACACACCGTGGTATTCACGTCAACGAATACTTCGAAACTTCATCACCCAATATCTATGCCATTGGTGACTGTGCCGAACAGAACGGAATTGTAGAGCTCCTATGGTATACGGCGCGTGCACATGGAGCGCACGTTGGTGCTGTGATTTGCGGCGATCGCAGACCGTACGTACGCGACGTCTTTTACAACTCTGCAAAGTTCTTCGACATTGAATACCAAACGTACGGTACGGTCCCTGCAGATCTCAAAGGACTTGAGTCTTTCGTATGGCAACATCCACGAAAAGATCAGTTCTTGCGCATTGTGCACAGCGATGGCATGGTGCGTGGTTTCAATGCACTCGGCCTTCGGCTTCGGGCAGATGTCTGCATGCAATGGATTCGCGACACAGCAAACGTTGATGTTGTTCTTCGCAACCTCAAACAGGCAAACTTCAACGAAGAATTCTTAGCATGGGAGGTAGCCGTATGACAACGATCAACATCATGTTGCCGAAAGAAATCACAGACCGTAACCAGCTCCCGATGCATGAGCGTATCGGTTACGGCATGGTGGCCCTTGCCGCCCTCATCCTCCTTCTCGGTGCCTTTGGTGGTCCACTCGCAGCGCATCCCGCCATCTACTGCTTCCTCACGATCGGGCTCGCAACAATCGGTGGTCTTACCGTCATCCTTCCGCGATTCACACAACTTCCGGGCATCAAGAACAACGGCGTCATGACGTCGGGTCTTACACGTCGCGGCCTCCTTGCATGGATGCTCGGCATTGCCTTTACCGCATTCTTTATTGTGTTGTACTGGTATCCCGAGTTGTTGGGACAGATGGTGGCGAGCGTCGATCCCATCTCTTGGACGATTCGTGGTAGAGCCGCAGACAGATGGTTCTTGTACGGAACGTTGTATACGGTATCCGTGCTCATCATGGGCATTCGCATGCTGGCGAAGTACCGACACTCACCCTATCACCTCGTGCGAACGGTCAGTGTGATGACGTCGCAACTCGTGCTGGCATTCGTCATCCCGGCAATCCTTGTGCGGTTGGATTCACACGAATTCTACTTTCACTACTTTTGGCCGCTAAAGCCCGAGTATCTCTTCCCTTCATCGCTGCACGAATTGTTTTCGAGCGACGATAAGCTCATCGTCTTTATGGGCTTTTGGACCGTGATGATGTCGTTCATTGCCGTACCAACCCTGACCTACTTCTTCGGCAAGCGGTGGTATTGTTCATGGGTATGCGGATGTGGTGCCTTGTCAGAAACCTTGGGCGATCCATTCCGACAAAACAGCGACAAGTCTTTGAAGGCTTGGAAGGCGGAACGGTGGATCGTTCATGGCGTGTTGGTCTTCATCGTTCTCACCACGGCGCTTATCTGGCTGAATTCATTTCTTGGTGGTGAGTTGCTTGGACAATGGTCTGCGTCGTGGAGTAAGGCCTATGGATTTTATATCGGATCGTTGTTCAGCGGCGTTGTTGGTGTTGGCTTCTATCCCATTATGGGATCGCGTGTGTGGTGTAGGTTCGGATGTCCGCAGGCCGCCATCCTTGGTCTGCTGCAGAAGTGGTTCTCGCGATTTCGTATTACGACGAATGGTGGGCAGTGCATTTCGTGTGGCAATTGCAGCACGTATTGCGAGATGGGAATTGATGTGCGTGCGTATGCACAGAGAGGTGAAGACATCAAGCGCGCTTCATGCGTTGGCTGTGGTGTGTGTGCAACGGTGTGTCCACGTGGAGTTTTGAAACTGGAGAATCAATGAAGCAACTCATCTCATCCGGAACGCCGTGGGAAGACCTAGTGGGATACAGTCGCGCCGTTCGGATTGGTGACCGTGTAGAAGTATCTGGTACCACGGCTGTTGATGGTGACGAACTCATCGGCGAAGGAGATGCCTATCAACAAACCCACTTCATCATTCGTAAGATCGAACGTGCATTGAGCGAGGCGGGTGCTTCGCTTGCAGATGTTGTGCGAACGCGCATGTATGTTACTACGCGTAACGTGGTCGAAGACGTGTTGCGTGCACATGGCGATTTCTTCACGTCCATCCGACCTGCTGCAACCATGGTGATCGTGAGTGGACTCATTGACGAGCGACTCTTGGTGGAGATCGAAGTATCGGCCATCCTTGGAGCACACAGTGATCATTGACGTCGACCTTCAAGGCAGGTTCACACAGCCGGTATGGCTCGATCTCCTTGCCACCTTCCTCTATGCCTTGGTGGGTGCATCGCGTGCGATTCGCAAGGGATATGATCTTGTAGGTGTGGTGGTGTTGGCGCTTGTTGCGAGTACGGGCGGTGGTGTGTTGCGTGATGTGTTGTTGCAGCATGGAGCGCCGGCTGTGTTGCACGATTACCGGTTTATCGCCACGGCCTTCAGCGCTGCACTGCTTGGCGTATGGTTGCATCGAAGTTTGCCGCGATTCCGTCCGCTCCTAGACCTTGTTGACTCCGTCTCTATTGGTCTCTATGCCGTTGTCGGTGCGCAACTCACGTTGATCAGTGGGCTCGGTGGACTCTCGGCCGTGCTCATCGGATTTCTGAATGCATTCGGTGGAGGTCTGCTGTTAGCCGTGCTCATGCGCGAAGAACCGGAGATCTTCAAACCGGGACTCTTCTATGCAGTAGCTGTCTTTGTTGGGCTGCTCGTGTTCGTCGCCTTGGCTACCTTCTTCGACGTAGAGGCCAACATCGCAGCCACCGCATCCATCGTCACAACCGCCACCATCCGCACATTAGCACTGCGTTTGGGATGGTCAACACACAGTGTGTCGGGCTCAAAGAGATTGCGATTGTAGAAAGTGCATAGACGATTCCAACTCCGAAGGACCGACACGTAACCCCACTCCATAGAGCACGCATTGATCGCATCGACAACTCATTCATTTCCATCGATTGCCCCCGAAAAACAGCGAACTCTGCACCAGCGTCGATGTCTGTCACTATTGATATTCGTACACTTGCACTTCGTCTTGAATGGAACACCTAACGGGTTGCAAGAAGCAATCCTTTGCGACTTTACGAGGAGCTTTATGAGAACATTGATAGCGATTTTGATGGTCACGTGCGCATGCGTGTTCGCTATGACTGCGCAAGAGCAGACCATGTATCCTGATAGCATTGGTTGGATAAATGTGAAAGTGCGGTATGGGGCAAAGGGTGATGGTGTAACAGACGACACAGAAGCATTGCGTCGGGCGGTTGGAGAGCTGAACCACCAATATTTGGACCGGGTATCATTGTATTTGCCTGATGGTGTGTATCTCGTGACCGACACCTTGGCGTACGCGCAGGGTTACTGGGACTGCTGCGTCTCGATACAAGGTCAAAGTCGGGCGAACACAATTATCCGACTCAAGGACAAAGCCCCCGGCTATGGCGATTCCACGCTCCCGAAACCTGTCCTCTATACTCGATCAGGAAATCAAAGTTTTCATCAGAACATTCGAGACATCACCATAGATGTTGGTGAAGGGAATCCGGGTGCCGTAGCGATCGACTACATCGCGAACAACACTGGCGTTATTCGGAACGTGCAAATTCAAGCACCGAAAGGCTCCGGACATACCGCGATCTCGATGTTGCGTGCATGGCCGGGTCCGGCATTGATCACAAACGTTACGATTCAAGGATTTGCAACCGGAATAGACATCGGTTACTCCGAGTACTCTATGACGTTCGAACACGTGACGATGAACAATCAACGGTCGACGTCGTTTTTGAATCGTGGCAACACCGTCATCGGACGCGCGCTCCGCTCGAGTGGCTCTGAACACGGATACATTCAGCTGGGCGGATCCGGAGTGTTGATAGAGAGTGATTGTCAGGTGGAGAGGTCTGCGGGTCCGATTCTGCTGCGCGACCATGTGTCTACATCGGGTGGTGATGTGTATCGTGGTCCTGATACCACGATCGCAGGGCCTATCAACGAACTACTTGTGGGGACTACGTACAGGTTGTGGCCTGGGACAGGACTGACCTTACGATTGCCGATTCAAGAAACGCCTAGATCGTATGTCAATAACGACACATCCGCTTGGGCGAATATTGCAGCGTATGGTGCGCAAGCAAGTGACCCATTCTTCGTGAAGCGTATAGATAACCAGGCGATTCGTGCGGCAATGCAATCGGGGAAGCCTGTCGTCTGGTTGCCAATCACCAAGAGCAATGGGTCATGTTTTGGAATAGACACACCTATCGTTGTACCGAGTAGCGTTCGACTGATTACAGGGTTTGATCAATCAAAGTTTTGCTTTTTTGATTCAGGGGTGCTTGTTGTTGAGGGGGATGGTCCGGAGCCGTTGTTCATTGAGAGAATGAATGGAGTGAAGATCCTGCACCGCGGAAAGCGACCCGTGGTGCTCCGTGATATTGGGATAGGCTATGAGAATGTTCCCGGCGCCGGCAACGTATTCCTCGAGAACGTTGTGGGTGCGTTCACTCCAACGCACGCAACGAACATGTGGGCGAGGCAGTTTAATCCTGAGATTCAACCTTCGAACGAGTATCAGCACAAGAATCATGGAGGAACGGCTTGGATCCTTGGGATGAAAACCGAAGGTTTCGCTCATCTTACAGAGACTACAAACGGTGGCTCAACAGAGGTGCTTGGCGGACTTGTCTATCCGGCCCAGTCGTATAAGGATGGAGACCGACCTGTAGCTTGGATTGTCGACAATGCACGTCTCAGCGTCATCCATACCATGATTTCGTATGTTTCCCAAGGTTGGTATCCGGTGGCCGTGAAGGAAGTGCGCGGGGTCGAAGTGCGAGAACTTCTTACAAAGGACCTCTCTTGGCCATTTATGACGCTGTTCACAACCGGCACGTCGACTTCTTCAGTTGAAGCAACTTCTTTGAATGACGTTCCTTCGATAGTCAGGCGTGATGGAATGGTCTACGTCAATGACGTACCAGCAGCAAACGTTCTGGTCTACTCCTTGCTTGGTCAGCTTACGTTGCTAAGCGCACCAGGACCAGTGATTGTTGTTGTTCAAGACGGATCTCGTACGCGTTCTGCACTTGTGTGGTGAAGAAGATGCTCTCTGAACATTGACCAATCGCTCACCGTGTGAACTACAGGCCGCAGACAGCCACACACGTCGTAGACTGCAACCCACTCGCGCTTGTAGAAACAAGGAAATACAGTCCAGGTGTCAACGCTTGGATTGCGTCAAATAGGTTCGAAGCGTTGGCCACTTCGATACCCACAAGCGTGTACGCAGTAACATGCAGAACCTCCTGAAGAGAATTCTGCATCGTGTTATCTGCCACACTCGTCGATACAGGCACAAGCGTTCTCAATGCCGCCATCTTATAATTCCGATCTGGGTTTGACGGATCGTCCGTGATCCCCCAACATCCATAGCGGTTGTAGCCGGACGTAAGCGTGAAGTAAAGAGCAAGACCGCCGCCAATGTCGCTCCATCCTTGCCGATAGTTTCGTGTGATCACATCGGCCATTCGTTGCGTGCGATGCGATCGGATTTGCGCTGCAAGGTTATTCGTACCCCCACCTTCGGGCAGACTAGGTCCACCCTCATACGACGTGCACCCACCAACGAGTCCCCACGAAGACGCCTTCGTTACATGTACGGGTCTGTATCCTTGCGATGTTGGCATCGTAGTCTGCGCATCGATCTGTGCGATCATGCCTTCATTGATCTGAAGCGGATCTGTACTCGATGCAGTTGCAGATCCAAAGTACAGGGCCGTGCTCGTTGCATAAACGTAGTTTTTCGGGTCGCCAAAAGTGTTCTTGATGTAGTTCAAGTGGTTGTCGCTCCGTCCCGCATACACTTGCTGACCCGCCAAGATCACCCGAACGCGGTCGTTGATGGCGCTCGCTCCAAGCACCGCTGCGAACCAACGCGAGAGTTCAACACATCTGCGTGCATAGTTCTGATCGAACGATATTCCGCGAGCCGTTGCTTCTGCCTGATTGTACGGTCCGTGCGTGGCCTGCGCCGGACTCCACACTTCGTTGCTGTTCTCGACGTAGATGTTGATCGACGGATCGAGTTCGTCTTTGAGCTTTGCGGCTAACGACGTGACGTAGTTAGAGTCGCACGACAAGTGAATGTTGATCCAGATGTCTTTCTTCAATGTGTTGGCTAGTGCAATGATGTGTTCCCAACACCATGCGTCGCGCTGACCTGTCTGTGCGACCATCGATCGTTGCGATGCACTTGTAGGCAGCTTGCGCTGCGACCACAACGTCTGCGCCGGATGCACCGGCTCGCCATCCCAAACGTTCTGCACGTTGTAAAAACGATAGCACTCAAAGTTCGCTGCCGTACACAAACGCAAGAACGCATCCGTGAAGATCTGCGCGGACGCCACATCATAGCCCGGTCGCATCACCCGCAAACTCGTAATGCCCGTGGAAGGTGGAGAGGAGGCAAGGCGTTTTGAGTTTGTGAACGACAGAATAACGAGGGCATGATTCGCGTTCGGATATCCGCCCACGTTCAATGTGAACGTTGTAGTATTCGTTGAAGCATTGTACTGCTCGTCGGAGATAGACACGGCAGTACCCGATGCACGCACAGTGGCTTGACCTCTGAAGCTACTTTGATAGGCACCGCTGTAGTCTATGCGATATCCATCGGGATCGTCAATCGTCCCATTCCATTCTGTGGCAGGTCGGCCATCAAACAACACAAGATCGAAGTCTGACATTGGCCAGCCATTCGCGTCGTAACTCGTTGCTTTGCTGTATCGATTCGTGTGATCGACCATGTTGGTGAACGCACCCATCTCGTCGAGATTCACGCCAAGATGGAGAGGCCCTTGCGCCTTACCTCCCTGCAGCCCTACCATGAGTATGAATGAGATGAGTAGCGAATATTGAATCAACATAGCAAGCCCCATTAAAGATGGAAGACGGCAGAAATCATGATGCTCATTGAAACGCTGGGCACCGTGAACGCCCTGTAGAGAGTGCCGACACTATAGCCGGCGATCGGGTCCCAGATCCGTTAAGGACGCTTATCGCAATGAGTGCGAGAAAGGCAAGACGTGTATGCATAGAACTCCTCCACTCCTCCACTGCTTCACTTCACCAGATAGAATCCCGACGCATCCTTCTTCATCTGCACAAGTGATTCCTTGAGCAGATACATCATGTGTCCGGCAGGGTAGTAGGACATGGAGATGTTGGAACGGAGCGAGGCGGGAAGGCCCATGTGATTGAAGGTGTACTCGGTGCCACCGAATGGAGTGGCGAGATCGTAGTAGCCGTTCAACACCCATACGCGGAGCGAAGGATTCATTTGGATAGCCTCGCGCAAACTCGGTGCAACGTTCAAGTATTCATTCGTTGCATTGGAGAAGTCCCACGGATGCACTCTGCCGGTGAGTACTTCATAGGGAAGGGTAGTGCTGACGTTGAGTTCGCGCGAGAGATAGTCGTTGATGCATGTGGAGAAGCAACCGGCAATCGTAGGATGATGACTTGGATCGCGCTCCATGGATTCACCCAACAGATCGGAGATGGTGCCGGTGTAGCGACCGTCGAACCGACCTATGACGAGACCCTTGTCGCGCAGAAGCTCCTGACAGTAGCGGAAGATCACAGGCCGGAGATCACTGCGATCGACGTAGTCTTTCGACAAGCCCGTCAGCCGAGATATACGATCGATCATCGACGTGCGTTCTGCATCGGAGATCAACGAACCCTTCGTGAGCGCCAACGTGTAATCGCCCATCGCAAACGTGCGCGCTTGGTCAAGCACTTGCTGCAGTGACTGCGTTTGTAGCTCGGGCGACAGTTTCTTGTGATACCAGGCAAGCGCTGTGTACGATGGCAAGAAGGTTGCGAACGGAAGATCGTTGCCGTCTTTGAAGTCGATGGTTTGAAAGTTCAATACCGAACTCACTAAGATCACGCCGTTAAGGTACATGCCGTAGCGTGACTGCAAGTGCTGCGACAAACCACTTGCTCGTGTTGTGCCGTACGATTCGCCAATGAGAAACTTGGGAGAAGACCAGCGTTTGTTGTCGCTCATCCACCGTCGGATGAATTCCCCAACAGATTCAAGGTCTTGATAATATCCATGGAACTGCTTGGCATCCTTCTCGTCGCTTGCGCGTGAAAAACCCGTGCTTACAGGATCGATGAAGACAAGGTCTGTCATGTCCAGCCACGACTGATCATTGTCGACAAGCTTGTACGGCGGCGGCAGTGTGGTCCCATCATCATTCATGAGAACCCTGCGAGGTCCGAGGACGCCAAGGTGCAGCCATACGCTCGACGAGCCGGGTCCGCCATTAAAGGAAAACGTCAACGGTCGCGTGGACGGATCCGTTACACCCGTTTTGGTATACGCAACAAAGAACACCTTCGCACGCGGCGTCCCATCTTCTTTGAGCAACGTAAGATGTCCGGCGCGCGCCTCATACTCTATCTTCGACCCATCGATCGTAACGCTATGCTTCGTAACAATGGGCTCTTGAAAGACACCCTTAGGTGGAGCCGCCGCGGCACTGTCTGCAGCATGCATCGTGCCCGCAAGGAAGATGGTAAGGAGGCAAGGAAGAAGGAGGCGCATAGGTAGTCAGAAGGATGGCATAAAGTCGTGAATCAATTTAGCAACTTGTTCTGTGACTAATTCTTCAAAAAGTGCATTCATTGCCCGTGACACCTACGCCCAGTTTCCTTGAAGCCTATCGAATCGTTCAACGAGATGTTGAGCGCTTTGCTTTGTTCCTTTGTCGCGACCGCATGGCTGCTGCTGATGTGACTCAGGATGCTGTACTAGCGGCTTTTGAAAATTGGTCGAGAATTGAGACAGTTGAACGACTAAAATCATATGTGATCACCACCATCATTCGCTGCTATCACCGGCAACGTCGGAATGGTAAACGGCACGACGAACTTGTTGACGTTGATTCTTTGCTCTCTACATCGTCACTCTCCGCTGAGGACTTGGCCGATCTTGAGATTATTCGAAATGCAATTGCAGTCCTACCGTATGATCTCCGTGTATCGTTTGTATTGGCAGAGGTTGAAGGGTGGCCCCACAAGAACATCGCATCGATGCTAAATCTTTCACTTTCTGCCGTAAAGATGCGAGTGAAACGCGCACGTGATCTGCTTCGCGCTCGTTTGCAAGACCCATCTCCAATATCACATGAGCTCAATCATGACCGATGAACGATTCGAACGGGCAATCTCCAACCTCCATAACACGGCTACTACACCACCACTCGTAACTGATGAATATCTCGCATCATTGAAGAAGCGAACAAGAAGACCGTACTTCGCAATGGGTGTGGTATGCGTGCTACTAATCACAGTAGTTGTTGTCCTGAATAGACAGCCGAGCGTTCCAAACATCACTCCGTACGTATTGCACTCGCCATCAGCACAGACGGCGGCATCTGCTCTGCAACAAGGTAGCGTTGAACATGAACCGCCTGAAAACACGTCTGTATCTCGGTCGGAAGCTCCGCAGCGTATGATAAATACTCATGCGTTTCTCAACACCAACTGGTTACCGACTATGACTCTTGATGCGGGTCATGCCGGTGTATCCTACTTGCAATTGGACAGTACAGAGCTTCAACGACTAGGTATAACTGTGTTTCGAGATAGTGTTGTTGTGCAAACGGTGTATGGTACTGCACTGTCGGCAACAAGTGAAAGGGATAGTGGGATGTACGTATCGGGTGAAGTGTTGCATGCACATTACGACTCGATTATAATGGCAACGGTTCTCATCTCGCCAACATTCACGAAGTTTCCAATTCGCCGCGCGTCGCCAGTGCAATTCGAACGCTATCAAGGCCTCAATTGCATCGCTGAACAAGATCCCCCTCTTGCTGCTCCACTGTGGAATACGGTTTTTCAAAACGAGCTAGCAAGCTCAGATACGGTGTGGATGGTGCGGCATCCGCGTACAACTGCTCTCATGCTGCGAGTAGTAAAGGCTCTTAGCTGGAAGTATCAGCGGATGACATCCGACTCGCTCATGATGCTCGTTGTTGAAGATGGCGCTGTGCGCATTCCGGTAGCCAAGCTTCTTGTGCCAGTGCGGGTTGCGACTCCGTGGACCGCCGACCCAACTGATGAGAAGAAGCGAATTCGCTATGATGCGATTCTCTGGTATTTGCCCTCGGATAGATTCCTTGCCACCTTGCCGAAAGCGGTTCGAGACTTTGTCACAGAAGAGTATAGAGCTATTGCAGATATGATCGAACTACGGTTGACAATGCAAGAGACCTGTGAGCGATTGGCACAGCCATCTGCGCTGGGACTGTGCTCTGATACAGCCACGCCATTGTCAATTCTGTCTGTCGGGCCAATACCAGCCCAAGATCACGTGAACTTGTTCGTGAACAGTAGCGTTTCGGCGCCGATCACGGTTTCTTTCATTGATGCAAACGGTATTGCTCACGTAGCCCACGATGCAACGCATGTAGAAGAGGGCAGGTCATCCATTGAAGTCAATCTCCATGAACTAGCGTTGCCACCCGGGCCTTATGTGATTTTGATAGAATGTGTAGGCCACACAATCTCAAGTAGGGCATTGATCGTACGTTAATATTACCGTGGGTCGTTCTCTGATTTGAGTGAAGATTCCTTCTCGGCCATGGCATCGTCGGACGGTGCGTGGAATTCGTGAAGGAAGGGTGTGACGTCTTCGATCACGCCAACGTTGGATTCACGTTGGATGTAGTGCGCCACTTCTTCGATGCTGCCGGTTTCGCGGAAGACTTTGAGTTGACGATCTGCACCGCTTCCGTTTTCGAGAATGTGGTACACATACTCGAGTTGCTTGCGCGATCCGAGATCGTCTACAACGTCGTCCACAAAGTCTAGGAGTTCCTTGATGAGCTCGCGTGCAGGCATCTCTTTTTGACGACCGAAGTCGATGAGCTTTCCATCGAGACCGTAGCGCACGGCGCGCCACTTATTCTCCATCATGAGAGAGCGGCGATAGTGTCGGAATGACAAGTTCTTTTCGTACAGCGAGAAGAGTTTTGCAGCAATGGCCTGACAGAGTGCGGCAATCGCAATGGTTTCTTCGATACGCATCGGAAGGTCGCAGATGCGAACCTCTAGTGTTGGAAAGACTGGATGAGGACGGATGTCCCACCAGATCTTTTTGGCATTGTCGATCGACCCTGTCTGCACGAGGAGCTGTACGTAGGCGTCGTACTCCTTCCAGCTCGAGAACGAGTCGGGAAGCGCCGTACGTGGGAACCGCTCAAACACTTTCGAGCGGTACGATTTGAGTCCGGTTTCCATTCCCATCCAAAACGGCGAGTTCGAGGAAATCGCCAAGACGTGTGGCATGAAGTAGCGCATCTCGTTCATGAGTTGGATCTGCGTTTCGCGATTCTCAATGCCGATGTGAATATGCATGCCAAAGATCAGGAGCGACCGAGCGAGCATCTGCATGTCTTCGACCATAATCTTGTACCGCTCGTCGGGATAGATGTCTTGGTCCTGCCACTTCGCAAACGGATGCGTGGACGCAGCGCCGATGCGCAGTCCGTTCTGTCGCGCCAAGTGCGCGACGATGGAGCGAATCTTTGTTACTTCGAACTGTGCCTCTGTGACGTTTCGACAGATGCCCGTGCCGATCTCAAGCATCGATCCGTGCATCTCGGGCTTGATGTGTTCATGAAGGAGAAGGCGCCCCTTCGAGATCAACTCGAGATTGACGTGCGATCGTAGATCGGATGTGATCGGATCCAACACCATGTACTCTTCCTCGATGCCGAGGGTGAAGCTGGGTCGGGAATACGGATCGTAGGATCCGTCGTAGGTAACGCCAATGTCTTCCATGTTCAAACTGTCCCGTTTGTAGATAGACTCGAATATAATCGAAACTCACAACAGGCTCTTCCGTACTAATTTTGTCTATGACAGAATTCAGCATCCTTAGCAATGGCCGCATCGAACGATCGGCCGTGTACCTGAACGGCGAGCAATTGCGTGGCGTCAAAGAGATCCTCTTGAGCCTGGACGAGAACGGTACCTTTGATGCCATTCTCCAGTACGTGGGCACGGACGGAGAGCTCTATACACGGCAAATGTTCAATGAATACCTGGATTCGGTGCAAACCACCGAACCCACCTTCTCGGACGAGGAGGCCGCGCTCCTGAGGCTGCTCACCGTACAAAGCGATGGCGACATTGGGAATACCGTGGTCTTTCTCGACAACCAGGAACAAGCCGGTATTGTAAGTCTGTACGTACACATGAAATCCCCCACGCACACGTCTGGTGGACTTCGCGCCTTCTTCTCAGGTAAAAGAGACATCCCCGAACGCGCCGAATTCAAGGCCGAGCTCACTTTCCGTAACGACGACGATTCGCTCTCTTCCGAGGAGCTCTACTGATGCACCATTTCAAACGCATTTCGATTCTAGCCCTGCTCCTTGCCACCCTTGCATCACTTGCCCCGCTCGATGTGTTTGCGCAACGACGCGGCGGTGGATCGTTTGGCGGTAGTCGCGGTGGCGGTAGCAGTCGCTCTTTTGGAGGATCGCGTCCAAGCGGCGGTGGTGGTTCGTTTGGCAGATCGCAACCAAGCACCGCGCCATCTTCCGGATCCTATCAGCGCAACAGCAATGGGGGCTCGCGTAGTAGTACGGGCAACATGCCACGCTACGGAACGCCACTCCGCCAGGAGTCGCGCACCATGTCGGGCGCCGCAGGTGCGAATACGCGCTATGTGTTCAACAACTATGGTGGTATGGGCGACCGATTCATGATGGGCTTTCTCATAGGATCAATGCCGTGGTATTACGGCATGCCTTTCCACCCCGCCTTTTACTACGCACGCCCCTATCAAGTGGCAAACCCAGACGGCACCGTAAGCGTCTATCCGGGTCAGTTCCAATGGGGTACACTGTTCTTTATATTCATCCTCTTCGCCGGCGTCATCTTCATCCTGTATGTTGCTATCAAGTCGCGAAGGAGAAGGCGTTTTGAAGGTGGCAGGGGATCAGGGGGCAGTAGCGATGATTCCTCGCAGTCATCGTTCGCATAACACGTACAGCAACATCGATCACAAAAAGAAAAGGCGCTCCATGTGGAGCGCCTTTGTTGTTTCTGGCTGACAAGAACTATTTGACAATGGGAAGCGTGAGCGTTTGCGACTGGAGACCACTTCGAATGATCACGCGATACATGCCGGAAGAGAGAGCAGGCAAGGATACGGTGGCATGTCCGCTACCGTCCGCCATGAATTCGGAGATAACCGTTGCACCGCGTTCATCGATGATCGAAATGCTCGTTGGAAGCAGCACATTCAATCCGCTGATGTTCACAACGTCGCGTGCGGGCACGGGATAGATCGAAAGCTTGGACGTTACTTCTTTGTCCTGCACACCTGTTGGAGCAGACACTGTTGTTTTGAGGGGGAGCGCCAATGGGGTGGCGACGCCCGAGATCTTCACCATGAACTTGCCGCCATAGTTGCCAAGACTCGTTGCATAACAACGTAGTGAGAACTGCGCATTGACGCTGGGTTGAATGGTTTTCGGCAATGCAATGCTCACGCGATATGAGGAGTCTGGCGTGCCTGGATCAAGAATGAAGTACGTACTGTCGATCGTCGCTGGCGCAGCGCCTACATTGTTGAGTGTTGCAAATCGATTTCTCGTTTGTGTTGGATTGATCGTTCCAAAGTCAAGTGTCTGTACACTGAACTCGAGCTTCTTTGGAGCATTCGGACCAGCGTAAAAATAGGTGAGCACTCCGAGTGCATCTCCCACCATCAAGCAATAGGTAGAGCCATTGATCATGCCGCCACGTGCTTCGACGAGTGTTGGAACGGGACGTGAGAGAATGGCCTGCCATGATACTCCGTTATCATCCGAGCCATAGGCCTCACCATTTTGTCCTACGAGAACATGGTGTCCGCCCGGACTCGTAGCCGTTTCCGGAATGACGCCCAGCGATGCGACGCTAAAGACGTTTGACTTCCACGTTGCACCGGCATCTGTAGAATTGGCGATCAAGTATGCGGCCGTTGAAGTCTTGGTTGGTCTGTACAAAATGACGCCATTCTTTCCGTCTCGGAAGGCCATGCCAAGGATCGTTCCTTGCGGAACATTGAACGAAGATGACGTCCACGTCTGTCCCTTGTTCACCGTACGGTAGACGCGATTATTCGACGAAGCGAAGAAACATGTGTCACCTATCCATTGCACAGTTCCGCCGATTACTTTCTCACCGGACACGGGCTGTGGCTTCGAACCATAGGCCGCCCATGCAGCACCGCCATTCGTTGTGCGACCAAATCCCCACTGTGTAGACGCGGCGCTTCCAATACAGATGCCATTATTCGCATCGAAGAAGTGAACGTCGTCGAGCGTTGATGCGAACGCTGAGACACTTGTAGACGTCCAATTCGATCCTCCGCTCGTCGTGCGAAGAATAGCCGCAGTTGCACCACTGCCACCGCCTGCCCACGCATTGTTGGCGCTGATCGCCGTGAAGGCGGTTGCACGGAAGTTCAATTGATTGCCTGCATTTCCGAACGAGGATGCACGAATCCACACTGGTGCTGTTCCCAAATACATTCCTGTTGCCCACAACGCACCATCTGGTGCCAGTATGGCGTGATCGAATGTATACGGGCTGCTCGTTGCGCTCACTGCATAGTCAAGCGTGTTGTTCGTGGGCAAACGAACAGGCATTTGAATGAGCTCATAGTTGATGTACGTATTGCTTTTCAATCGGAATCCAAGTTGGACGGTTGCTTCGTACCATGGATACGCGACGCCGAGTTCGATCTCGACATTTGCCGTCTTCGACTCACCTTGGCCGATCGTGCCCATCGGTACTTCTGTTGTCGTTACTACCGTGGTGTGCGGATCCAAAGATTGCAACGACACCGTCGCGTTTGGTGCACTGGCAAGTGCATTCGTGACCGTTACCGTGATGATCACTCTTCCGTTTTGTGTAATCGTGTTGCCGCTGCTCGACACGATCCTTGAAATGTATAAGCCGGGTGCGCGGGTTCCAGTCGTGAATGAGTTGTTGACGAGCAGGGCATTCGTAGCATTCACTCGACCCCAGAACTGCTGCCGATTGTTAATGGCTCCGGGTAGCGCGTCACTAGTGGAGCGGATCTGCTGCATGATCATGAGTGGCGTCCAGTCCATGTGCTTGGTCTTGATCAAGCCACAGATGCCTGCAACAAGCGGACATGAGAACGACGTCCCAAACACAGAGTTGTAAGAGTTATTCGGATACGTAGAGGTAATAGCCTCACCCGGCGCGTAGGTTGTTGCCGCCCAACCATAATTGGAAAAACCACTTGGCACATCATTGTTGTTCACAGAGCCAACGGCCAGCACGTTCTCTGCACACGCAGGATAGAAAGGCTGGTCGTCCATGTTCACGCCACTGTTGCCTGTTGCCGCAACAACGAGCGATCCCTTTGCAGTAGCATAGTTCACAATGTCTTGCGCACTGGGGTCGGCGCCCGGACCACCCCACGAACAATTGATGATGTGGGCGCCAAGATCTGCGGCATACTTAATGCCTTGATAACCGCGGAAGATTCCACGCACGCCAGTTTGATCTGTACCACATTTGATTGGAATGATCGTGCACTCGAAACCTGTGCTCGCTACACCCTTCGCGTTGTTGGTAGCCGCGCCTGCACATCCGGCGGTTATCGTTCCATGCGATGTTTCGCCATCGACGTTCAATGGGTTTACGCGCGGATCGTTGTCTGGTTGAAACTGACCTGAGTAGGCCTGACCCGCAGACACATTGCCAACGAAATCCCATCCCCGAATGTCGTCGATATAGCCGTTGCCATCGTCGTCTTTGTTGTTGTTGGGAATCTCCCTGGGATTCGACCAGATTTTCGAGGCAAGGTCTTCGTGTTGCCAGTCCGTGCCGGAATCCACAATGGCAATCAACACATCCTTCGAGCCCTTCGTCACATCCCAAGCCCCTGGCATCTTCATCGATTGCATGTGGCCTTGCTGATTAAAACGAGCATCGTTTGGTGTGTACGCGAACTGATGTACACGCATCGGCACTGCATATTCTACGTCGGGATTTTTCATGAGCTCTTTGCAGAGATCATACGGTTCTATGGGTTCATCGTACTGCACGGTGAACATGCGATCGAGTCCTGTTGCTTGCACAAGAGGGTCAGACGCAGCCGATTCGTTCGGCAGTGCCGTATAGTCGATACTGCGAACATGCACACGTTCGAGGTCTACGTTCAATACGCTGCCTTGAAGTGTGCGCTCGCCCTTGATGGGCATGTGCACTGCGCGCGTCTTCACGATCACCACACCGCTCACGTACGAGCCTGTGGGAAGCTTGTCGATGCGCATCATCGTAGTTGTTGTTCGCACTCCGTTGGGAAGAGCGGCTGCCGGTCTGGCGATGGTGTAATAGTCGGTTGGTGGTGTTGCGGCAGAGAGCACAGCAACGTTCAATAGGAGGACGAACAACGATCGCATGGACTCTTGGAGATTGGTTGTGGAGAACTTCAATGTTACCGAATTACCTGAACTATCTGACTGTCACCTTCGGTCACAATCAGATAGGGTGCTGGAGAAAGGGCGGCGGGGAACCATCGTCCTTCGAGCATGCCATTGTGCTCTATGAGGGTGATCACGTCGACAATCTCGCCTAGCATCGAAACCACATACATCGTGTTCGATGTGCCCGGAAGTGCAGGGAGCGTAACCACGCAAGAAGATAAAACGATTGTTGGCGTTACAGTGAGATTGCTGGAACTCTTCGGTGCGTTTGAAACAGAGCTTGTAGGGTTGACGGCGATCTCGCCCCTACCGTAAACATCGTTGTACTTGCTTGTTACGTTGGGATACGTTTCGTACGGGTTCTCTGGAACGCCAATTCGAATCGGACGGACGCGAATGAATCTCGAAGACCCGATCATCGCCAACGGTGCGTAGACAAGCGCATCTTCGGGACGTGGTTCATAACGGATGATCTGCGTATACGGTCCATACAGCGTAGGCGCACCGTCAATCGAATATTCATTGGCGCCCTCTACTCGATCGAACACCGCCAACATACCCGCTTCGCTCGCAACAAGCTGTACAGACGTCATCACCATATCCATCAGCCGCAGTGTAGGATCTCCCATAAGATTGTTCTGTACGCCTCGCATTCCGAATCGAAATGGAACGGCCACTGTTGGCGCTGCTGCATCGATCACCATACTGCCCATGTACTCACCTGCATTGTTCTGCGAGGTAACAGCACAATCGCCGATGGTCTCTCCGTGTGCGAGTTGATGAAGGAACCAGTGTGGACGTCCACTCCATGCACACGTAAGCGTTGTGCCTTCGTTCGCAAGAGCCGCGCGCATGATGTTGTCTGTAGCATCAAAATCGCCGAAGTAGCTGCCGAACAATTCTGTGAACACGGCCTGAACTGGCTTTGTTGCAAAGTCGGCGGTTGTTCCCACGCCCGTGCAATGCTCATACCCACCACCTCCGCAGCCATAGGCAAGGAGTACAGAGGTCGTATCAAGACTCGGCCTGTTGCCACCAGCAAACCAGTCGCCTTCTATGATGTTGTTGTACCCTACAATCGCGCTGAACGATCTCCAACCACTTGCTGCGAACGCCTCGATGGTCACTTGTTCTGCGGTGCTATCGATGAACGGACCAAAATTATCGTCGATCAACGCCTGCATGCGAGGACGTGACTGCAACGTGCGGTATGCATGGTCTTTGTTCATGTATCTCCGAAGGAGTTCGAGCTCCATGTGCGAGGTATCGGAAACGGCCTGAAAGGCGGGAAGGCGGCGAAAGTCTACTCTGCCAATGGACACCTCCACATTCGTTGGGATCTGGCACTGATCGTACTTACCATCGGACGGTGCATTGCGATTATCGGGTCGTTGGGCAATGCTTGCCGACGTGATGTTCACCACAGAATCCGTCCAATCCGTGGTGCTCGGCCTGCCGGGAGTGGATTCTAGGTCGGCATAGAACAGATCTGTAGACCAAGCACCGCCATGCTCCGGATGTCCGTCCGGATTAATGATGGCACCTTCCGATGCAAACCCACCGGAATACGGAACGGGAACCTGACCGAAGAGAAAGACGTGGGTGAGAGGACCGTTGGAAGAGTCGGCAAAGGCACGATAGATCTTCTGCTTGACCAGCGGGACATCTGCCATCGGCCCCACGGTTGGCGGAAGTAGAATCTCTTCCACATTCCATCCCTCCCTGGCCACATCCTCCTTCCACCGTTGAATTTCTTCAGAAAGTGCTGTGCGCGTACGGATGTCTGTCACGATCGCAACGCGAGGATACACTCGTGATGCGGGTATCGTGCGTCCGGTACGTACATAGTACGTACCAAACGGATGGGCGGAATCGGGTTGTGGAGGAGTAAGCATGCGGTGATCTTCGATCACTTGGACGAGCGGATATCGAATGCTTTTTCCGGGCGTCCAAGAAGGTTGGTCGGGTGTTTTCCAGGCATAACTGGGCATGGGCCCAGGAAGTGAGGAATTCCAGAGGCAATAGTAATTGGTGGGCTGGGCGCCCGTAATCATCGACAAAAAGAATGTCATCCAGACTGTAACCAAGGTTGGCTTCAAGGTTTGTTACCTCCAGAGTCGGTTGATGTGATTCGAATGACATCAAATTGGCAAAAGAGATACGACGGACGTTAAACTCTGGTCGCTCACAAAAGCTCAAACGACTCATACACACCGCATTTTCTTCTCAACTGTTTCACTGGAGTTTGTATGAAACGCACGACAGCAATGCTCAGCCTAGTGGCAAGTGCAGCATTCGCGCTGATGATTGGTATGACAAGTTGTTCCCAAAGTGGAGCAACAGCACCCGTGGCATCGGACGATGTGCAAGCCCTGTACATGACAACGATTCCAAACCCTGACATGGTAGAAATGCCAATCAGCGACGCTTCCATTGACCTGCAAATGATGCCGATGCCACCACAAGGTGACAAACGCCGTGTGCCATTTGGTGACTTGCTTCGCGCCCTGCATCTCGACTCCGCACAAATCGCTGCGATCCACGCAATCTTGGCCGATCACGAAGCCTGCATGAAGTCGGCTACCGAAGCCCTGCGCGCCTCTGAAAGAGCCATTGTGAATGCTGCCAAGGTACGACGCGATGCAATTGTAGCACAAGTCAAGGACGGCACACTGGACCGTCAGGCTGCTGGCGAGCAACTTCGCGCCCTGAACCAAAGAACTCGCGAAGCACTGAAGAATAATCCTCTTCGTGCAGATGCGATTGCAGCCCGCAAGGCTTGTGATGATTCCTTCTTTATTGCCCTCCGCGGTATTTTGACAGAGCGTCAAGCTGCCGTCCTTTCGGACTGGCTCACCAAGCGCGCTTCCAGAAACCCTAACGGCGATGGCAACCGCGGCGGTCCCGGACCCGGCAAAGGTAATCCACGCGGCGGCGACACAACCCGTGGTGGTGGTGGTGGTGATACAACACGTGGCGGCGGAACTGGCCCACACCGTCCATAATCTTCTCGCATAGTCGAATTTCAAAGCCCGCCGATCTTCACCGATCGGCGGGTTTTTTCATTTTTTACTTGACATCGTATCGCGAACATAGTACATTGCAATAAGTACGTATGTAAAACCACGTACACAGACAATCCAACATCGTCGATCCTCGCTTCTTTCACGAGGGATGAACGTGACACAATGGTCCTACGCCGTTGTGCTGATACTCTGCTTCTTCACCAGAGTTCAAGCACAAGAGCTCTACATACGCAACGTAGACACTGCGAACTTTCCGCGCCTGTCTGCAACAGTTCATCTGGCATCCTACGCCGATCGGTCTGCAATTATGCTAATCGAAGACGGTTTGGCGCGTCCAACGATGACGATCCGGTGTCCTGACTCGACGCAACGTCCAGTGTCGATCTGCATCATGGTAGACACAAAGAATTTCATCGACGTTATCAAGGCCTCGACTCGCCACCTTGCCTCCTTCATCACGATGCCTCCTTCAGAGATAGGAATCACTGCAATGTCTGGCGGAGTACAGATTGTGACCGATCTCACAACGAATAAACACACCCTACTCGCGGCAGTAAACAGAATTCCTCAAGCGCCCGGCACCGACGTGCAGACAATGTTTTACGACAGGGTAGCAGGGGGCATTCCGTTTATGAAGGCGGCACGGAACGCAGAACGCGCGGTGATCCTGATCTCCGATTTGCACTGTCCGCAACTCAACGTAAATGAACAACAACTCGCTGCAGACTGCAGAGCGGCTGGAATAAAAGTGTTCACGGTGCTCATGGGCACCGTTGACTATACGGGGATGTTTCGCAGGCTTGCACTTGCAACGGGAGGCGACGTAATAGAGAACACAACAGACAGTACCGCCTTGAATCGCGCCGTGCTTGATGTGGTACTTCGACTCACGTCTGCACCGTGCAAGATCGAATGGCAAAGCAAGGCGTCATGTCGACAAACTGCACTCTTGGAAATGATGGTAGGTCACGAGCGCGCTCAACACACCTTCCTACGACCGGAGCGCGCAGTGCTCTCGATGGACGTACAACCGTCGGCAATTCGATTTGCACATGGCGAGCGCAAGCGGTCCATCACGCTCACGGCAGCGAATGGCGCAATTGCACTCGACAGTGTGAAGGTAACCGATCCGGTCTTCCGCGTTCAACAACCTGCCACGTGGATTGCAGATGGACGTCCACTCTCGCTTTCGGTTGAATGTGCAGACACCACCGATGCGTATCACGTTGCAGAGTGTATCGTTCATACAGGCTCGTGCACACGATCGATAACTCTTGTTTCGGGTGAACTCGGCAAGGGCAGTGGATCCTTGCGAGTAGTGTCGCCAAATGGTGGAGAACAACTCGAGGCGGGAACAGACACAACGTTGTTGTGGAGTGGAGTAGAGTTAGCGGCGCCGGTACTTGTAGACATCTCGAGAGACGGTGGTACGTCGTGGTCGGAGCTCGGAAGAAGAATTCGTGGTGGAGAGTTTTTGTGGGCACCGGTAAGCGGACCTGCCTCGACGCACTGCCTGCTTCGTATACAACAATTCGAATCCGCATTCGATACACTTCGGTCGCCACGTATGAGCTCCGGAGTCCGTAGCGGCATCTCTTCACTACAACTACTAGGCACGTCACTCATCGCCTCCGAAGATTGGAGCACGATGTTGAAAATCGATGCGCAGACGTTGCAGACTGTAGACACAACATCAGAAGCGCGCATGGTGGAGTCGTTTCCGAATCTCGTTCGATGTGTGGATGCAAACGCTGCGATGAATATGGTGCTGAGCATCCACGGCGACAAGAGCGCACGCATCTGGGATGCAACGTCGATGCGCCTGCGTTCCACACTTATTGGACATACGACCATGACGCGCGACGCGGCCTTCAGTCCAGACGGAGCGCACGTTATCACCACAGCACACGAGTCGACAGTATTCGTCTATGATACTCGCACGGGAGAACGTCTTCACGCACTAACCAATCACGCAACGAACGTTGAGCATGCAGCATGGCGCAACGATTCACGTTGCATCGCCACGTGCAGCTCCGATGGGACGATGATGGTGGTGGACGCACTCAGTGCGCGACTCGCTTGGTCGCAAGCTGTAGGGGCCGCAGCAACAACTTGTGCCTGGAGTTCCGATGGCACATGTATTAGTGTAGGTACAACGCATGGCGCCTCTGTATGGAGTTTGTCGCAGCGTGCCAAGCTCTACGATGTATCGATCCCGCCAGAACACGTAACGTCTACGCTCTGGAACGCAGGCGGAGATAGACTCATCGTGACCACGGCTTCCCATGCAACGTTGTGCAATGCCCGTACGGGCGTTCGTATTGGAGTTCCGATTGCCCTCACGTCGCCATTCGTTGGCGTTGCCTTCACACAGAATGGTTCTGCCTACGCTGTTGTTACTCGCACAGCAATCTATCTCTGCGATGCAGCGAGTGGTCGGGTGATGCTCACACTCGACGCGCCATTTGCTGCGGGCATCACATCGTTCGCGTGGAGCGTGGATACACGAACGTTCTACACTGGCGGAAACGACGGTCGTGTGCATGCGTGGACAATTCCTCAACTCCATCCGCAGCAAGAAGACATCAGTGATGCCGAATGGTCTATCGTTGCGCCCCTTGCCACCCTTCGCACGCATAACGTTGATTGCGGAACACTACGCGTTGGTATGCAGCGAGATACCACGGTACGCGCCCTCGTATGCAATAGCGGAACAGCACCGTTGCACATCACGCGTGTGGAAGTTCAGTCGGCCACGCCCGACGAGTTCGCAGTGCTTCGTGGCGGTGGACACTTTACGGTGCTCCCTAACGAATGCGCCGACGTGACCATCGGTTTTATGCCCTTGCATGTTGGCGAATGCACAGCAACGCTACGCATGCGCACATCGTTGGATGAAGACATTCGTGTGCTGCTCACCGGCATCGGAGAAGAGGGAACATTGGCAACGCGTGTGCACGACGTGGACTTTGGCATCGTGCCCATTGGTGCATCGCGTGATACGATAGTGCATGCCATGATTATCAACAGTGGCAATGAGCCTCTTCTACTGGAAGCGCCCATTCTACGAGGTACGTCACCAGATCAATACTCATGTTCAGTCTTGGCATTCGAGCTTGCGCCCGGTGCTGTTCGAGATGTAGCGGTACGCTACACGCCGACTTCTACGGGCAAGTCTACTGCCCTTCTCAACTTTCTTGTAAAGGGGAGCGATGTAGTTGTTTCGGTGCGTCTCGTTGGCGCCGGGCGCAAGGTCGAAACCAACCTCGCTACGTCGCCTGCAAGTGAACGTGGTGATCCTTCCATCGGCGCATCAGGAACTACCCCCCTGCGTGCGCGTATCGTGTGCAGCACTGCGGAAGCTGCACCCGGGGATGATGTAGAGATCACTGTTCGCTTGCAGGCCGTCGATGGCGAACTGGCAGATGTTCGATCTCCAATTCATGTAACGTTGCGATATAATGCAACGATGCTTGTCCCACGTGATGCCACGCAACATGGAACACTCGATGGTATAGATCGCGTGGTTGTGCTCACGTTTGGATCTATCACCAGTTCGTCTACACTGCGTTTGCGATTTCGTGCAGTGCTCGGATCCGATACAGCTACAACACTTGCACTCAGCAATGCCGCCGCGGACGACGGCAACATACAGATCGACCTTGTTGATGGACTCTTCCGCACCACATCTCTATGCAAGGCGATCGGACTCAGACTTTTCGATCCATTGCACGCTGCATCCACACTCACCATTAGCCCAAACCCGGTTCGCACAACAGGAATCATTGCCATCGAAGCAGCCGAAACAACAGCTCTCTACATTGCCATTCTCGACATCATTGGAAATGAACGAACAGACCTTGGCAAGCCCACGTGGCAAGGCGGAAAGGCAGAATGGCAAGTCACCTCGGCACAACTTCCACCTGGTGTCTACAGGGCAGTTGTTTGCTCCCCATTGTCTTCACAAAGTGTGCCATTTGTTATTGGCGAGTGAGGTTGTGCATATTCGCTGGGCTGAATGAATATGGTGAGAGGGCTCTATGAAAACGCAACCACTTTTGATAATTGCATTGATCCTTACAACCGTGTGTGTTAGCAATGCACAAGTACCCTTTGATGTCTCAAAGGCTGTACTTGCGAAGACGGTTATGAATGTATTGACCATTGTGAGGATACCGACAGTCAATTTTACCGTGTGACATTCGACAACGTTGGCTGCTGGACTACAGATGTTCGACCCGCCTATTCCATGGACGTCGACGGTGACGGCTACCTGGATATCGTTTGTGACCTGTTGGGTGGCGGCGAACTGGCCCAACCGCTTTAAGTCGTTGAAACGTGCGTTCTTTCGTGCGTCGTCAGGACGATGGCGATTCATACAGTGGGAGCGCGGCCAGTCTGATCTCTCTCCTGTGATGATGATGTATGATGTAAATCTCAAGCGCGTGGGAAACGTATTCGAGTCTACGTTCAAGGCCCTTGATTCCATCTACGGTGGGGGCTCATCAGTTGACTATGACCCGTTCGGCCGTTCTGAGGTTATGATTGATACAGTCCATCATAAGGACTATTTGCTATTGCAACACATAGTCGACTTCAATCCTGGGACGGCGGCACTTGAACGTTTCGACATAACAGAAGGAAAATTGAAATCAACCGGCGAGAAGGTCACGGGTTACTTATTCTTTGATAACGAAAACTACGGTCACAGCCTCGGCACGGACGTGCCCGTAATTGGCATCACGAGTTACCGCGGAACGTGTTACTGCTATGCCGACAATATCACCACTCCCTTTGCACGGTTCATTCCCACAGGCACAGGTATTCAACCGGGCAGAGGCTTCGTTGCCATCAATGATCAAACTGGTGACGGCAAACCGGACATCGTCCTCACGGGCGGCACGGTGGACGGCCGGATGATGGTGATCACGTTTGATCAGTCGGTAGGCGTTGAAGACGGCACTTCGGATGCTGCAGCCGAGAGTACTGCACGCATTGTAAGCGATCAACTTGAAGTAACGGTCGTTGCACCTGCATTAGTATCCGTCGACATCGCAACGGTTGACGGCCGGCAGTGGCCGGCAGTTGCTGCAACACAAGCAGAGCCCGGTACTGTTCGCTATGAGCTTGCCACACTTCTGCATGGCCGCCCTGCCGGTGCCTACTTCCTGCGCGTGCACATTGGTGAGCGCGTCGTTTCGGTTCCCGTTTCACGATAACACCGAGGTAGACTATGACGGGAACAGGCAACGCCATGCAGCGGATCGTTTGCGTATTTACAATCTGCACATGCGCTCTTGCTGCCAATGCGCAGAACACGATTGTCGTTGGTGATATGCATAGCGTTGATTCGACGTTTGTGTGGGACACAACGGTCTTCGCGACAACACTCCCAACATTTGCTCTTGGACACCAGTGGGGTGCCGCAGATCTAGACAAGCTCAACAGCGCACTTGCAATGAATGTGACTGCTGATCAGTTCGGCTTTCTAGATCCCACGACTCACATTCGTCAGCTCAAACATCTCGGACGTGGCAACGGAGATACGAACTACCTCGTATGGACTTCGCCACTTGCAATTCTCAAACAAGACAACAAATCGTTCCTCGGATTCTGGATGGGCATGCGCTGGGAGCCTGCCGAGAACGGCGGGTATGATCGTTCATGGAAGGCACGTGATGCCGATTCATAGCCGCATGATTAGTTCATTCGTTGTAAGGCGAGCAAGGAGGCAGGGTATTCGATTCGTGCATATGTTTAAGTCGTAATTCTACTGAAGAGTTTTGAAGTGAGGGCTAGATGAGAATGAATCTACGTTTGCTGTTAGCATTGATCCTTGCGGTAACGTGCGCCGCTAACGCACAGGTGCCGTTTGACATCTCCAAAGCTGTGCCGGTTAAGACGGTGATGAATGTGCGGATCGGAGGATCAGTCGGAACACCACATTTCATTCCTTCTCCGTGCGGCATCGTGGGGCGGGATGTACTTTCCGTTGGGAGCTCAACTGGTGGCCTTCAATTGTATACACAACCAAGAATTGACACTACGGCGCAATCGCCTCGGGGCTTGGGTCTTTCCTTCATACCAATTGATTACGATGGTGTAAGCCCTTTTGAACTGATGAATGTCGAAGGCCGTATAGATCGTTGCGATGGCGTTGACAGTGTGTTTCGCCGTGTCTCAATCGACACCGTCAACTGTTGGACACCAAACATTGAACCCGAGTATTCCATGGATGTCGACGGCGACGGCTATCTAGATGTCGTATGCGACCTGCTGGGTGGCGGTATGCTTGCCCACGTCATTCTTGGCGGACCCAAAGCGGGCAAGGGATGCGAGCGGGTGGCCGAGATCCATGGCTATCCGAACCGCTACAAATCGCTCAAGCGTGCATTCTTTCGTTCTTCATCGGGACGGTGGCGTTTTGTACAGTGGGAGCGCGGACAGTCTGACCTCTCTCCTGTCATGATGCTCTATGACGTTGGCCTGAAGCGCACGGGCAATGTCTTCGAGACAACATTCACTCCGCTCGACTCCATCTACGGCGGGAGCTCTTCACTCGATGACGACCCGTTCGGAATGGTAGAGGAGCTCATTGATACTGTTCATCATAAGGACTATCTGCTGGTTGAGCGAGTATTGCAGTGGAACCCGGTGACGAAGGGCGTCGAGCGCTTCGACATCACCGACGGACGGTTCGCGTCCACGGGTGAGAAGGTGACCGAGTATTCGCTTGCCTTCTGTGACAACATGGGTCATAGTCTCGGCACCGACGTTCCCGTCATCGGCATCAACACCTATCGAGGCTTCTGTTATTTCTATGCCGACAACATCACAACAGCATTCGCAAAATTCAACTATTTCGGAACGGGTCTTCAGCCTGCACGAGGATTCACTGTCATCAACGACCAAACGGGCGACGGTAAACCTGATATCGTACTCACAGGCGGCACCGTAGATGGGCGCATGGCAGTGGTCTCGTTCGATCAGTCCGTTAGCGTCGAAGAGAACACATCGGACGTTCCCGCAGGATCCACTGCGCGTCTCTCAGGCGATCAACTTGATGTTACACTCGTCACTCCTGAGGTTGTCTCCGTCGACGTTGCAACCGTTACAGGTCAGCAGTGGACGGTCGTCCCGCCAACTACGCTCGACGCCGGCACCAAGCACTACGACGTAACCACTCTCCTACACAGCCGTCCCTCGGGCGCCTACTTCCTTCGCGTACACATTGGCGCACGCATCATCTCGATCCCTGTCACACGATAACAGCGGAGACCATCATGAGGGGTATCACCGGTACGGTCGTGCGACTGCTGTGCATGAGTGTTGTTATCGCAGCGTCACACATCGACGTACGAGCACAGAACACGATCCTCGTTGGCGACCTGCACAGCGTTGATTCAACGTTCGTTTGGGACACGACGGTCTTTGCAACACGACTTCCGTCGTTCGCGCTTGGACATCAGTGGGGCGCAGCAGATCTGGATAAGCTCAACACTGCTCTTCAAATGAACGTCACCGC
>Ga0105049_10000762_pt1 | contig 36243 bp, 30 predicted proteins | sample MAT06_FD_78087 | JGI IMG/M metagenome (GOLD analysis project Ga0105049, IMG submission 78087) | Freshwater microbial communities from Lake Fryxell liftoff mats and glacier meltwater in Antarctica - MAT-06 | ecosystem: Environmental > Aquatic > Freshwater > Ice > Liftoff microbial mat | place...
CGAAAGGTTTCGGATGAAGAGATGGAGACGGTGAACATTCGGCGAAGCCGATTTCATGGCGAATGGAACTACGTCATCGAGCCGCATAAAGTATAGCATTGTTGATACCTTAATTTATTTACGGCTCCTTACTTATAAAAGTGCCCAGACACCGTTGGCCTGGGTAATCACCGCAAAGTACACGCCGCCCACCCGACGTTTGAACATTGCCAAGCCAAGCAGATAGGCGATTAAGGTGGGCACCCCGACAACAGCAAGGAGACTGAATGGAAGGCTTTTGAACGGAACCCAAAAGGCCGGTAATGAGGTCAATTGATTCCAATCCATGAAATCCGGAATTCCCGGCGTGGATTGAATCTTCGTGCTCACCGGATCAGAGGCTTCGAGTTTGAGAAACATCGCCATGCAATAACCCCCTAAGCCAAAGAAAACACCCTGCCCCAGGCTGAGGACACCGGCCTTGCCCCAGATCATCACCAGGCCCAGCGCGACGAACGCAAAGCTTAGGTACTTCCCCACCAGGTTAAGGCGAAAGATTTTGAGGGTCAGCGGCAGGACCAAGAGGAGTAATGCCGCCAGGATGACGAGGTTGACGACCCCGGTTTTCTCTCCGAGGACGCGAGTTTGAAAATTCTTCACAACTAGAACAATCTGGGTTGGGGGGTTAGGAACGGATCTTCGAGGGGAAGAGTCCTTGGGGCCGGATCATCAACACGATGATGATGCCCATGAGAACGGCGACTTTACCGGCAGTGCCTTCTAGAAAGAATTCCAAGATCGACTGCGCTTGAGCGATTCCAAAGGCGGAGGCGATGGTTCCGATCAGGCTGGCCGTACCACCAAAGACAACGACCAGGAAGGTGTCGACTATATAGCGCGAACCGCTGTCGGGACCGGTTGAACCAATGGTGGTGAAAGCCGCGCCAGCGACCCCTGCGATTCCGCAGCCCAGGCAAAAAGTGAACCGATCAACGAGCCGCGTGTTGATGCCAACTGCTCCACTCATAACGCGATTCTGGACAGTGCTGCGCATCTGCAGTCCCATGTGTGAACGGTACATAAACAGCCAGACCCCGAAGGTCAGTAACAGGGTTAGTCCCATGACGAAAACACCATTGATGGGAATGTCGATGCCATCGGTCGGCTTGAAGGATCCCATGAGCCAACCGGGCAAAACCGGCGTCACCTCACGGCCTCCAAAGATCAGCCGGAAGCCCTGCTGCATAATGAGGCTCAGACCCCAGGTCGCCAGCAATGTATCCAGTGGACGCTTGTACAAGAATCGAATGAGCGACCATTCCACCAGCAATCCAGCGAGTCCCGCGGTGAAGAAGGCGATGACGACCGCGATTATAAAATAGTACGGCGCCAACGCCGGAAGGTGATTCTGAACAATCTCTGAGCAGAGATAGACCGTATAAGCACCCAAAGCCATGAACTCGCCATGTGCGAGGTTCACCACCCCCATCTGACCAAAAATGATCGCCAATCCGAGCGCCATCAGGAGTAGGACACTGAAAAGGCTTAACCCGGCGAAACCCTGCATTAGGGTAATGGAATAAAGTTCGGAAGCGGTATAGGCGAGCATGGAGTTCTCGGATTGGAGCGGTGCGCTATTAATTTCGCGAGGAGGGGGGACGGCGACCGGCGGGGCCGCCGCCCTTGGTGAGATCGCTGACCGGGCGACTTATTGGTAACCCTTGGGGAACGGATCGGGCTCGATCAATTCCGAGCCATAGAGAACCCTGGCCTGTCCGTCAGTTTGCCACTGACCAATGCGAAGCTTGCTCCAGAGATGATGATTCGGATGAACCTTCACATAGCCCTCCGGAGCCTTATCGAATTCGATGCCCGCAGAAGCCGCAGCGATCTTATCGACGTCGAAACTGCCGGCCTTTTCGACCGTCATTTTCCAGAGCCAAGGCCCGAGATACGCCGCCTGAGTGACATCGCCGATGACCGATTTTTCGCCGTATTTCTTCTTGAACGCTTCGACGAAGACCTTGTTGTTGGGATTGTCGAGTGACTGGAAGTATTTCATCGCGGAGTAGAAGCCCACGAGGTTGTCACCGCCAATACCGAGGACTTCGTCTTCGGTGACCGAGATCGTAATAAGATTCCATTTGTCGCTCGTGATACCGGCTGCGTTGAGCTGTTTGTAAAAGGACACATTCGATCCACCCACCACGATGGCGTAGATCACGTCGGGTTTCTTAAGCTTGATCTTGTTGATCAGCGAACCGAACTGGGTATGTCCCAGCGCATAGAATTCTTCACCGACAACCGTGCCCTTGAGAACATTCTCAATGTGTTTCCGGGCAATCTTGGCGGAGGTTCGCGGCCAGATGTAATCGGAGCCGATGAGGTAAAACGTTTTAGCTTTCTTCTCCTTGGCCATCCAATCGAGGCCAGCAATAATTTGTTGAGTAGCCTCTTGGCCGGTGTAAATGACGTTCTTCGATTGCTCGAGTCCCTCGTAAAAGGTGGGATAATAGAGCATGCCGTTCTCTTTCTCGAAAACGGGCAGCACCGCTTTTCGCGAGGCCGAGGTCCAGCAACCGAACACGGAAGCCACTTTGTCGTTCACTAGAAGCTTTTTGGCTTTCTCAGCAAAAGTCGGCCAGTCCGAGGCACCGTCCTCGACGATGATCTTAATCTTGCGGCCCAGGACTCCGCCCATCGCGTTGATCTGTTCAATCGCCAATTGCTCGGCTTGAATAGATCCAGTCTCGCTGATGGCCATCGTGCCAGTGGCCGAGTGGAGTTGGCCGACGACCACCTCTGTGTCGGTCACCGCCAAGCCTGTGGTGTTAACTTTATCAGTCGGGTACTCGGCGGCGCGGAGCGTTCCGGCCAAGACGCCAATTCCGGCAACTAAGGTGGCCAAAGCCGTAAGCGCTGGGGAGAATACTTTCGGGGGCAGCATTCGTTTTTGTTTTAGTTTCATGGGTCAATTACTAGACGAACTGGGGTTCAGGGGGGGTGGGACAGAATGAGGAAATGGAGGAAAGAAGACGGTTCGCTAGGCCGGAAACCTTTTCGGTCCCGGCCTCGGGAATCGACTGGATAGATAGATTCGACTGGATCGGGCGGCCTACGCGTTGGAGGGCCTTGAGGAAAATATCTTCTCGGAAAACTTTAGGAATGACGTCGGGCCTCAGTGCCGATGGCACGGGTTGAGGGCCTAGGTCGCGCACGAGGTCATAAACCCACCGTCCGACTGCGCGACTGGGCGCCCCAATCTTAGTGGCGTCATAAAGGACGAAGTCGGGCACAGGACGCTGAATTCGACCGGTGTAAAAAGGGCCGACGAGGGAATTTCGAAGGTGTTCTTCCGGAACATCAAAGTAACGTCGGCCGGCCAGAATCCTCGCCAATTCAGGCCGATTGGCCAACTGAGCACAGAACGCACCGGCTTCGATCAGCGCGGCGATAAGACGCACGTGTTCCTCTTCGCGCTTCTCGGCAAACTCTTGAAGGACCAGCAGCACCTTTTCCGGATGCGGTTTGGACTTCACCTCGCCAGATGTGAGCACCACCCATCCGGAGCCACCGAGAATTGCCGCCGAGTTCCAGGGTTCGGCGACACAATATCCGTCAAGGTACCCGTCACGAAAACTGTCATAAACCAGTGACGATGGGATGACTTCGATCCGGACGTCGGTTTCTGGGTCGATGCCGCCGGAACGTAGCCACTCCCGGAGATTGTAATTCTGTGAAGACAGACCGAGCACGACCGCAAAGGTGAACGTCCGACGTCCCTTCAATTGCCGAACCAACGCACCAAAGGTAACCGCATCGCGAACTCCTAATTTCCAAAGTACGTTCGACAAGGTGATCGCACTGCCGTTGAGGCCGAACATCAGTCCGGTCAAACACTGGCGCCGGACGACGCCCAACCCGCAGTAGATCGAAAAGAGCATGCTGGCATGAGCTCCAGCAGCATCGAGTTCCTCATGCAGCAATTTCTGACGAATAGCGGCCCAACCGACCTCCCGGGAAAGGGCCACGTCCAAACCGTGACGGTGGAACAGGCCCAATTCCTGAGCCGCGATGATCAGGGCGCAGTCAATCGTCGGTACGTAACCGATGTTGAGAGTCGACCGAACCACCGATGGGTAGGGTTGAGGGTTTTTGCGCTTAGCAAAACGCATTCGGTCTCTCCCAAGCAACGGCCGTACCACTCCATGCGCTTCGCGACCGAGAACGAACATCAATTTTAATTCACCTAGAAGTGAAGGTTCTTCACTATTCCGCAATGCGACGGCCGGAATCGACCGCGGGCTCCGCAGAATTCGCCTATGAAGGTTCCAATCGACAGCCAGCAACTGAACGTTTTCGCAACCCTTGCCCACACCCCGAACATGGCCCGCACGGCTGAACAACTGGGTCTCACTCCCTCGGCTGTTAGCCATTGCCTCAAGGTTCTCGAAGCCGATTTGGGCACCCGACTTTTCGAGCGTTCTTCGCGTCATGTCGCCCTATCCGAAACGGGACGCGTCTTTCTAGCGGACGCCGAGGCGGTATTGGGCCGGATGAAGGAAATGCGCCGCCGTGTCCGCGAGGTAACAGATGCGCGTCAGACCAGGCTCCGTATCGGTGCCAACGCGACTGCCTGCCAGTACCTGCTCGCCCCCACTTTGCGCGAATTTCGCGAAAGTTTTCCGGATCACATCATTCGCATCGAACAGTGCTCTGCCCGGGAGGCGGTCACGCTCTTGGCCGACGATCGGATCGATCTCGGCGTTTTTACCGAACCGGCCGATTCAGCCGATCTGGAATTCATCGAAACTGGCCTGGATGACCTGCAGTTCGTGGTAAATCCGCTCCACCCATGGGCCGCCAAGCGCAAGGCCATCCGTGAGCAGATCGGCCAACAAAACCTGATATTGCCTGAACGCGACGGCGAGACCTACGCGCGTATCGAAGCCTATTTTCGGGAGGAAAACATCGAACTGAAACCGATCATCGAAATCGCCAACGAGAATGCGATCCAGCAGTTTGTTCGCCTCGATCTCGGTGTAGGCATCCTGCCCCGCTGGATTGCCGCCCAAGACGTGAAGGAAGGCCTGCTGGTAGGCTTACCGCTCGGACGGCGCCAACTGCGGCGCCGCTGGGGAATCCTCCGCTCCCGGGGCCGCAAAATGACCCTTGCTGAAAGCCTCTTCACCAACATTTGCCGCAACCTCCTCCGGGAATTGGTCACTCAAGCCAAGTGAAACAATTCTGCGGTCCAACCTTCGAATTGAGTGGGGTTCGACGGCTTCAATCGCAATATTTTTCTACCAGTTGACCGGCTACCCTTCTAATCGAGGGATCGGGTGACTCTTCTTGGCCGCGGACCTGTTGTTTTTTACTCACCCTCTGGTGATTGGCGACCACCCTCTGTGCTGGGTTGGCCCTCCAACCCAGCACTACCCATGCAGTCCCGTAACCCATCAATCAAGGTCGCAACGGCGCGTGCCAGAGTCCTGGTCCACCCCGAGGAATCCACAAGCCGGTCACCGAGGAAGCGGCCACGTGCCTCCATTCAAACCCCAACCCGCAGGGACGATCCGCCCGCCCCAGGGCCACCAACGTATCCGGGTCCGCCAGGGTAAACAGGCGGTACTCCTCACCACCACTCACCACCAGCAGATCACCGAATGTATGCACTTCTTCCGCGGGAACGGCGAAGGAAACACTGGCGTAACGAGCAAACTCACCGGCGAGGTTGATCGACCACGATTCGAGGGTCGGAGCCGCATTGGTGAAAGCCCGTCCCAGCACAACCCGACCCTCTGGGCTGACCACCAACGGTTGCGGCCAGAGTTCGGGCAACGCCAGCGACGCCACCAGACTTGCCTTCACCCCATCATAGGCGAGCGCATGCAGGGACTTACCCGTCCCCGCCGAAGGCTCAGTGCGATCCGCCCTCGCGGCATAAACCAAGCTACCCTTGTGTGAGGTTCCCCGCAGCGTTTCGGGAAATTCAACCGGAGCCCGCACGACTGGATTAGCCAAATCGCTGAAATCAAGCACGTCTAAGAAGCTGTGATGCTCCCAAACGCCGGGCTGCCACAACGGCAATTGCAGGGCACCTCCGGTGGCCCCCGTCACCGGTGCGTTCGTGGGTGGAACCGGTATGTAAGTCGAAACGCGGTGGCTGACGAACACCTTGCCGTCGGCCACAAAGGATTCGCTGAACCCATTCCAATCATTCGTTCCACCCAATTGGGTGTGGGACGCGAATTTCGGCGCAGCCGGTTCGGCGAGATCGAAAGCCAAATAGTGACGAGTCTCCTGACCCCACCATGGTCCCCACCAAAATCCCGGCCCAATCATCGGCAACGCCATATCCGTGCGAAGAACAATCGGTTCAGTCTTTGAAGTGAAGGCTCCCGGCGAACCCACCAACGGCCGAATGAACCCTAGGTCATACGCGCCGAACCACGTGGTCGCTTCAGTCCACACCACCTGGTCGTCCTTCGGCCACAGGGCGATTAAGGGAATTCCGTAAAATTCAGTCGGATTCTCCAACGTCACCTGCGAAACCAACCGAAGCGTTCCAATCCCCACTTCGATCACACTCAAGCGGGTCTCGCCGGGAACGCGAACGTTCTGCCAGGTGATTTCTGACACCCAATTGGTAACCAACAGAGACGGTTGCGGGATTTCGTCCCAAACTACCACCTCGTTGGTTTTCCAGGTCGACGGCTGCGGCGTGAACTCAGGACGGATCCAGGTCAGCCAGTAAGACGACGGCAGTGGGTCTAGGGGCGACGGCCCATGTGATTTCAACATCCGGGTGGAAACGATGTTCGTAGCCCTGGGCTGAGGCACATCCCGCACTTGCACCACCACGTTCGTCGTCGGTTCTTGCCCGTCCTCCTCATAAATTAAGACGTGGGTGACTTGTACCGAAACAAGGGGCGGCGGGAATTCTTGGAGGACGTACTCCGTCCGCGCCACCTTGAGCGGTTGTTGGGGAACGGACTTGATAATCGCGTTGCTCACGGTGAGCGATTCGGAGCGCCCTTCGTCGGCGCGTGATTGCAGCAGGACCAGCCGACCCGCCCGCAGATCGGCCCCCAATATGGGCCACGCATCGAGTGACAACACGGCGAGGGGTTTCTCCGGATCCGTGACGGTAGCGAGCGCGACTTGGGCCGGAAGGTCGCCCGGATAGCGCACCTCGACCAATTGTTCACCGCTGAGAAACACCCGGTCCACCTGCGTCGAAAGCGCAAGCTCGGCGACCGTCCGCGGATGATCCCGATCGGTGGCATCCACGGACAGCAGTTCCCGAGCGGAGACTGAAATAATGCGGTCATCCAGCAGCGTGGCCCGCCGGGCTTGTAGGGCATGATCGATGACGCCGCGCGCGGTCAAAGTGCCCACACCCAGATCAACATCAATTAACTGAACGCCTTGAAACCACTGGCCCGGTTGATCTCCAGCGCGTTGTCCCTGCCAGGGCACCAAGGCCAAACGGGCATCCGGAAAAACCTGGAAGGCCTTCTCGTCCGAATTGCCCTCGCTCCAGGACCAGCCCTGACCGAGGAATACTTTACTCAGCAGCGACGCCTTAGCGGGGTTCGCTACGTCAAACAACTGCACCGTCGTGCGGCTTCCTTCGACTCCCAGCGTGAGGAGCCGAGTGTTGTCCGCGAGCGGCTGCAGGTAGGTCGAATAGCCCGGAATCTGCAGTTCCCCCTCCACCGTGGGGTTCATCAGATCGGTCAAATCCATAATCCACAGGGGGTCCACTACCCGAAAGGTCACGACATAGGCGCGATCACCGGAAAAGCGGGTACCGAACAACATCTCATTGGTCACCAGAGTGAGCTGACCCAAGGGCGCCGAGGTCGTCAGGTTACCGAGTGAAAACGTCTCAATCACCGTCCGGGGCGGAATCCATTCCCAGGTCATCAAGGCACCGTTGGGATCCCGGGGGTCGACAATCAGGCGACCATTCCCGTCTACTTGCGAGACGACGGCGAGGGCATTTCCGTCCGCTCCGATCGTCCCGAGCTTGAACTTATCCGTCACCCGACCCGTGGTACGCAGAAAGCCCTTTTGCGTCACGACACCCTGCGGATCGCTCAGATCAAATAGGATCACGCCGTGGTTCCCCAAAACAGACCATTCAGGAAGCCGCTCGAAGGGGAGCGGGGTCCGACTCCCAGTCGTGGCCACGAAGAGGAAGCGATCAGTAGCCGCAATCGCATCCGGGGTGACCGGCAACTCGACCACCGGCTGCGCCACCGGGTTCGCCGGGGACGCCAGGTCCAGGGCACTAATCAAGGTCCGATTTTCCCAAGACACGACCTCCAGCCCAGGCAATACGTCGCCCGGCTGGGACTCCGCTACCAAGGGCCTTTGGACCCAGTCATCGGTCGCAAGATAAAGTACGTCACCGACTAGCCGAGTCTCCTTGATCTGACCTCGGATTGGCAGGCTACGCGTCAGCATGGGCCGCCCTTCCTTGACGTTCACCAGGAGGACTTCACTGCCGGTTCCACCACAAGCCGATTGCGCCAGCAAGGCCAGCCAGACCGACCCATCGCCGGTGGCAGCCGGCAGCCGATACATTTGCTCGCCCCACACGGCGAGGGGCAGGGAGCCGGTCACCACCGGACGGTCCGGATCGCCCAGGTCGATGACCTGCAGGCCTGTTTGTTGGTTGAAAAAGTAAACGGTATGGCCCTCAAGTTTCCAAATATCCGACTCCACTACGGTGCGGGGCGCAGTCTCGGGGAGGGAGGTCGAGGGCGGCCCACCCGTCGCATCTAAGTTGAAAACCGGCAGCCCACCGCGGTTATTTCCCAGGACTAAACCTTCGGCCTGAACCACAGGCGCAAAGACCCTCAGACCTGCAAAAAAATTTGCCGGGAGTCCGACTTCAAAATCCCGCTGATCGAGAACTCGCAGCATTTCCATACCTTCGCCCAACGGCAGCGTAAATGTGAGCTCAACGGCTTCGTTCGCCTCGCTCCATATTACATCGCGCGGGGTCCAGGCACCACGAATCAGGCGGGGTCGCGACTCGAGCGTCACGCGTCGCTTCCCGGCAGGCACGCTCACTATCACGATCAAATGCTCGCCCACCGCGTGAATCGAAGTAATGGCGGATGTTTCGGGCGCCCCTTCGCTCGCTTGGATGGATCCAAAAGCTCCCGATCCCAGCGCGAGGATACCCAACAAAAGGCTGAGAGCCGGTTTGAAAACTCGAATCTGTCCTCGTTGCAAAAAGGATCCGATTGAGCTTCCCCATAGACACTTAACCAGGATCAACCGGGCCACGTTCCAATGGCCAAAGCGTGAAGTGAGATTCATAAGATAGACAGTTTGTAGGAGTCAGGGTTGCGGCGGCAGAGCGACGACCGGCCCCGTCGGGACGGCGGACCCGGCCGTGCCGTCGGCGGGTTCCAGGGTGACGAAGAAGTTAGGCGTTCCAGCGGAAGTGGTCGGCGCGTTGAAGGAAATAACGGTCGACGAGGCGTCGGCGCTCGTGGCCCCCACGTTTTGGAGGACCGCACTACCATCCGCTCCGGCGGTTTGCGACCAAACAACAAAATTCTGCTGGGCCGACGGGGTTGCGTTGAGGAGAGCAATTGCTCCACGACCGGTCTCCTCATCATAAAAGCCAATGGGTTGGGCTTCGTTTAACAGCCTTCCGTTCGAAGGCGTGGCTGGGTCAGCACCATTAGCGGCCACCTCGTTTCCGGCCACCTTTTCCCGTTCGAGCTCCCGCGGTTCCGCCCCACTTTCAAGGGCCACACTGTCGGATGGATGCCGGGTCGAAGCCGATTGGCCCGTGGCGAGGGCCGCCAGGGTATCCGGCCAGGAACGAGTTTCGGCCTCGGCCCGGGACGTTGCGGGCGTGTTGGTGTTGGCTAAGCGGAACACCTGCAAACGGGTGACCCCGGCAGGTAGCGAAACAGGTTGAACCTGCCGCGTCAGGACCTGGTTCAAAGCGGCCACCTGGGAGGCCAGCACGCGCACCTGTTCTTGCAGTCGAATCGCCTCCAAAACCACCCCGGGTTCAGTCACTGGGGCGAGGGAATTCGCCGGTGCCTCGTGCGGGGTTGGCGACGCTGGTTCGGGCAAAGCAATCGGGCCTTGTCGAGCCACCTCAACCAACGGCCCGGCGGCTCTGGGAGCCTCGGGAAGGGCCCGTTCAAGGTAAACCAAAGGCCCCCGGCGGGACTGCAGGAATGCCCCGAGCGCCAAACAGGCGGCCGCCGCCAATAACCGTAAGCCCCAGGTACCAAACCGGACGGGAAATGGGATCGTTCGAGTTTCGGCCTCCTTGACCTCGGTAGCGATGCGACCCCAGACGTGCAGCGGGGCGGGCCGGAACGGTTGTGCCAGCACGAGGGAATCAATATTCCCCTGCAACTCACGCACCAACTCCCGCAAGCTGGCATCCCCCTCCAAGCGCCGCCCGAAGCGGCGCACCTCGTCGGGCGGAAGCAGTTCCAGCACATAGAGACTCGCCTCCTCCTCGGTGATCAGATCGAAGGTTTTGACCGCGCTATCCATGACGTTCCTTGAGTTTGTGCCGCAGGGCGAGCATGCCGCGGCGAATGCGGGCTTTAATGGTACCGAGCGGCGTGCGGGTATCTCGGGCAATTTCTTCCTGGGTGCAACCACGCCAAAAAGCCAATTCAATGGCCTCCCGTTGTTCGGCCGGAAGCAGGGAGAGGGCTTGGGAAACCCGCCCCGAAGACTCTTCCTCGACGATACGAGCGAATCGATCATCCACCTCGGGTATTCCGGTTGAGATCCGATACTCGTCGAGCGCAGCCGCCTGCCGGTTTCGACGCCGAAGCCGATCCAAGGCCAGGCCACGGGCGATCATGACCATCCAAGTAAAGGGTCCGGCCGAGGCGGCGTCGTAACTACCCGCTCGGCGCCACAGTTGAACAAACGTATCCTGTAACGCCTCCTCGGCCTCGCGATCATCACCTAAAATCCGCGTTAACAAACCAAGCAACGCACTGCCGCGTCGCCGGTACAACTCGGCCAACGCACCGGATTGACCGGCCGCCAATTCCGCCAACAACCGGGCGTCGGTCGCCGCGTCTGCCGGATCAAGCAAACGCACCTCGAACCCGGGGAAGGGAATCGGCGAGTCCGACTGAATATTTTGTGAACGGGCGAACGGCACAGCTTGGCCAAGTTATCCGTACAAACGGGTTCTTTGGATGCATTTTTCTTGCCCCTTCATCCCGCTCCGCCAGGGCCAAGGATTTTGGCTATACTTTCACGAACCCGTGACAGCCGACTCCTAGGCGGTAAAGCCGGCGCCTTCCCACCGCGAACTGGACCGGTCAATCCAACGACAACCCTCGGCTCAAGGCTTGGCTGGTCCAGCCATTGCGAATTTGGACTCGCCCGCGAGACTTGCCGCGATTATTCACCTCGATTTATGGGCCTCCCAACAAATCCCTCCCGCATCCCGATAACCGCCTTAACGGGCGCGCTTGGCCTCCTACTGTTATCCCGAACCCTGGCTCAAACAGCCGAGGGTTGGCCCAACTGGCGGGGTCCTTCCGCCCAGGGCAGTTCAAAGGCTCAAAACGTACCCACGAAATGGACCCCTACCGACGTTGTCTGGAAACTACCCTTGCCCGGCAAAGGAACCTCGACACCGATCTTCTCCAAAAATCGTCTCTTCGTAACCACTCCCGCGGAGGGTGAGGACGCCGTTCTAGCGATTGACCCGTCCGGGAAAGTCTTGTGGCAAACGAAACTGGGACCCCAAACAAACCCGAAACACCGGTCCTCGGCCTCCAGTTGCAACGCCTCGCCCGTCACCGATGGCCAGGGCGTGTTCGTCTATTTCAAAAGCGGCCACTTCGCTGCCCTAGAACTCGACGGTTCGGTCCGCTGGCAGCACAACCTGACCGAACGGTTCGGTCAGGAACGGCTCTTCTGGGACCAGGGCAGCTCGCCGATGGTAACCGATCAACACGTCATCCTGGCGCGACTTCATCAGGGCGAATCGTGGCTGGCCGCCTTCGATAAAATCACCGGGGAGCTACGTTGGCAGCAGCCGCGAAATTACCAGGTTCCCACCGAGAACGACAACGGCTACACGACTCCCCTGCTCTTCGAACAGGATGGGAACAAGGCCCTGCTCGTTTGGGGCGCCGACCACCTGACGGCCCACAGCGCCACCGATGGCAAACTGCTTTGGTCCGCGGGCGGATTCAATCCCGAGGCAACGGGTTACTGGCCCGCAATCGCCACCCCGGTCATTGCCGGCGGTATGGTCGTGGTTCCAGTCGGACGGGATGACCGCCCGAATCAGGCCCGGATCCACGGCATCCGTCTTGGCGGGCAGGGTGACGTGAGTGAAACCCATCGCGCTTGGAAGCGTGAAGATCTGGGTGTTTTTGTCGCCGCATTGGCGGCCCATGAAGGTCGCGTTTACCTGCTGCGCCACCGCGGGGAGGTCGTCTGCCTGGATCCGGCGACCGGGAAGACGCTCTGGAGCGACGCCTTCCCCCGAACGTCGGCGCCCTATTATTCCTCGCCCGTCGTCGCCAGCGGTGTGCTCTACGCCGCCCGCGAAGATGGTGTGGTTTTCTCGGCGCGGGTTGGTGAACACTTCGAATTCCTCTCCGAAAATGCCCTGGGAGAACGGATCATCGCGACGCCGGTACCCGTTACCGGACGACTCTTTCTGCGCGGAGATCAGCATCTGTATTGTATCGCGAGCAAGTGAGCGGTGGGCCACGGCAGGACCGAGTTGCCACTGGCCCTCGAATAACTCCAGTGCGCCCTCAGAAATACCCAGGCGGAAGCCAGGGAACTACGGGTCTACAAAACCTCCCTTGTTCGATCCTGCGGCGCACTCGCGTTCCACAGAATCGTATCTGAGCACTGGACAAAAAAATCCATTGCGACTACTCAAAGGAAGCAAGCAGAACCCAATCTCGCCAGCGAACCACACTTCATTCCTGTAGGGCTTTTATATTAAATTGGGGTTGGTTCGCTACATCGCCAATGCCTCGGCCAATTACGCCCTTCATTGTTCCGATTGTCATCAGCACTGCGGCCGCGGTATTTTTGACCGTCTACACTTGGAGACGACGCACGACACCCGGCGCGAAGGCGCTCGCTGGACTTACGCTGGGGACCTCTTTGTGGCTTATCGGATATGCCTTCGAACTGCTCGGCTCCGATGCCGCAACGAAGCTCTTTTGGGCCAAGTTTCAATACTTCGGGATCGTGACTGTGCCGCTGATGTGGCTCGTCTTCGCCTTGGAGTTCGCCAAAAAGGGGCACTGGCTGACTCCGCGCAATTGGACCCTCGCCATCACCATACCGCTGGCCACGTTGAGCCTCGCTTGGACCAATGAACGCCACGGTCTGATTTGGCAGGAGGTTCAGTTCAATCCGGCGCTAGCGTTTCCCGCCCTGAGTCTCACCTATGGCGCCGGGTTTTGGGTCTACTGGACCTTCACCCATCTGGTTCTGGCTGCGGGCTCCCTGTTGATCGGGGGGGTCTTGATCCACTCGCTGCATCTCTACCGCTGGCAGGCCGGCTGCCTTTTGATCGGCGTGCTCACCCCTTGGTTAGCCAACGGTGTCTACATCCTTAGGTTGGGTCCGTTTCCCAACCTCGATTTGACCCCCTTCGCCTTTGTGGTCTCAGGAACCGCCTTCACCCTCAGTTTGCTGCAGTTTCGGTTATTGGACATTCTGCCGGTGGCTCAAAAAGAGATTATGGAAAGCATGAGTGATGGCGTGCTGGTCTTGGATCCGAATGACCGGATTGTCGATCTCAACCCGGCGGCCGCGGCACTCATCGGACAAGCTCAATCGGCGGTCATTGGCAAACTCCTAAGCGAAGGATTTGCGCCGTGGTCCGTATTCATTTCCCAGAATGACCGTTCTCGCAAAGCGCAAACCGACATTAGCTTGAAGGTGGGTTCGGCATTGCGGAATTTTGATTTACGTAGCACCCCGCTTCTCGATCGGAGGCAGCAGTTGTCAGCTCGTCTCATCGTCCTGCGCGACATCACCGACTTGAAGCGCGCGGAAGAGGTACTGGCCCGGGATCGTGATCAAGCCCTAGCGGCCAGCCAGTTAAAGACCGAACTGTTGGCTCGGGTCAGCCATGAACTTCGAACTCCCCTTAGCGTCATCCTCGGATTCACCGAGATGCTCCAAATCGGCGCCTTCGGGCCGGTGACTGAGGAACAGAAGCAGGTGTCCGAAGAAGTCATTGGAGCGACCCGGGAACTGACGTCCCTGGTCGATCAGTTGCTGGATCAGGCACAACTGGAAAGTGGCCGGATCAAATTGAGGTCATCTTCAGTGAACCTATCGGAACTGATCGAGGAGGTCTTGAGCCGCTTCCAGATGGTCGCCCAGGTCAAGTGCTTAACCTTGAGCGCTGCGATCGCCACCGATTTCCCGGTCGCCTTCGCCGGCGACCGAACGCGCTTGCAGCAAATCCTCGTCAACTTGGTGGGCAACGCACTCAAATTCACTGTGAACGGAGGCGTGCGAGTGAGTGCTTACCGATCCGGTTCGAAGCGCTGGTCGCTGCAAGTATCCGATACCGGCGAGGGCATCCCCCAGGCCGCTCAATCTTTCATTTTCGAGCCGTTTCGTCAGGTCGATGGATCAACGACCCGCCGGCACGGCGGAATCGGCCTGGGACTCTCCATCGTTAAGCAATTTGCCACACTGATGGATGCTGATGTCACCTTGGAGAGCACACTCGGAAAAGGAAGCACGTTCATCGTGAACTTCCCTCTCATTCTGGAACTGACCACATAATATATGAAAGATAAGAACCTACCGCCGGCCTGCTTTGCCGTGGTCATCGAAGACAACGAGTCAGTGGCCCGGGTGTTCAAAGCGGCCGTGGAACGGGCGGGCTTTGAGACCGAGGTGATCGAGGATGGTCAGGCCGCTTTGGAACGTCTGGCTGTCTCCACGCCGCAGGTCATCGTTCTCGATCTTCATTTGCCCTTTGTCTCAGGTAAGGACGTATTGGCGTTTATCCGCAGCGAGAATCGCCTGGCCCGCTCTTGGGTAATCTTAGCGACGGCCGACGTCTTGGCCGCCAAGGAACTGGAGCGAAAGGTCGAATTCGTCCTGATAAAACCCTGCGGTTTTCATGAACTGCATGACCTGGCGAAACTATTGAAGGCCCGATTGGAAAAGGAATCGGCTCCTGCCTTGTAGGCGGCACTTTAAAACAGGAGGAAGGCTAGACTTCCGTTCAGGGGGCACCGGAACCAGCTCGACGTTCGGGTTTGAGCGGTGACCCTAAGTGCAGCGGATTCGCGATTGACCCAAGAAAGCTGAGGCGGGAGTTTTCAGAAACTGCTTTCACAGCCAGGATTCCGATCTCACCTTAAGTTTAATGACCGCTCGAACGTTCGACTACCGATGAAGAATCCTGGCCTCCTTTGTTGTGGTCCCCAAAACACCCGGCGCGAATGGCTGCGGGTTGGCGGACTCGGGGCCTTTGGTTTGTCACTTTCCAGCCTCCTCACGCGACCCGCCTGGTCGGCGGAACCTTCCCGTCCGGTTGCTGGCTCGTGCTTCGGTCAGGCCCGTTCCTGCATCCTCCTATTTCTCGCTGGAGGCCCCCCACAACACGAGACCTTCGATCCCAAGCCCGACGCACCGCCCGAGGTTCGGGACATTTTCCGGTCCATACCGACCAGTGTTCCCGGAACTCATTTTTGCGAGACGCTTCCGTATACCGCCCGAATGGCGCACCAACTGTCAGTCATCCGCTCGATGACGACCGAGATCGATGCGCACTCGACGAGCGGCGCCTTCATGCTCACCGGTTATGAGCCGACCACCAAGGCGGAAAATGTTCCGCCGGGACCACAGGACTGGCCCAGCTTAGCCTCCGTGATTGGAGCACTCAAACCTAGTACTCGCTCCCCGATGTCGGCGGTAGTACTGCCAGAGAGACTCGCCAATGATGGGAATATTCTGTGGCCCGGACAGGACGCCGGCTTCATGGGAGCCACCTGGAATCCCCTGATGATGCGGTGCGATCCCACCCAACTGCCCATGCAGATTGAAGGTCTAAGTCGCCAACCCAGCGTCCCCGACCTTCGTCTGCAGGGCCGGCGTGACCTGCTGCAACAGCTCGATGCTTACTTTCAAGCTGGGCCGGGGAGCAATCCGGTCGCGGCCTGGGATCATTCCCAACAGAAGGCCTTTGACCTCTTACACGCCGACGCCAGCCGCAAGGCTTTTGAACTCGAACGCGAATCTCCCGCTTTGCGAGCCGCGTACGGCGAACACAAATTTGGACAGAGCACCCTCCTGGCCCGCCGCCTAGTCGAAGCCGGCACCCGCCTGGTACAGGTCAACTGGCCACGTGAAGGCAAAGCCGAAGTTGCCGGCAGCCCGCTCTGGGATACGCACGCCAACAATGCCAGCCGGGTTCGGGACGTCCTGTGTCCACAATTCGACCGAACCTTCGCCACCCTGGTGGAAGATCTCGCGAACCGTGGACTACTCGACGAGACACTGGTTATCGCCATGGGTGAGTTCGGACGTTCCCCCAAGATAAATGCCGGCGGCGGCCGCGATCACTGGGGATCGTGCTTCTCCCTGGTCATGGCCGGAGGAGGTGTTCCCGGTGGCCAGATCATCGGTTCCAGTGACCGCATCGGCGGCTTGCCCGCATCCCGACCGATTCGCCCACCTGACTTAGCCGCAACAGTATTCCATCTCCTCGGTTTGTCGCCGAGTGCCGAGTTCCTCGATCCATTAGGCCGGCCGCGCACTCTCACCGATGGGGGCACACCCATCCGCGAGATCGTGGGCGCCTGATCCGCGACGCGGGAATCTCGGTTAAAGGATCGATAGCAGACCGCCGCGCGAACCGAGGAGGTATAGGGTAGGCACCTGGACTCGATGACTTCAGGTCCCGGCGAGGGACCGGAGTTGGGCGTCCGTTCCCTGTGCCACCAGGAGGTAACTTTTCCCCTCGGCTCGCCACCTGGCGGTGTTCCAGTCCGAAACCTTGACCATCTCGGTAGAACCGACCGGTAAGGATTGCGAGTCAGCATCGAGCACGAACAGATGCACAAACCCCAATTGCGCGCTGGTGAAACAAATCAACGTCACGCGCTGCCCCCGCCAGTTGAGGATCTGACATCCGTACGTCGGGAGGGCGGCCAACCGACTGGGTATTGCGGCATCAGCCACACCGCGATTCTGGCGGATATACCGCTTTAATTCAGCCAGTGAAGTTGAGGTCTCCTGCAGCGAGTAGCGTCCTTCGGCGATCAAAGTTGCCATCTCCTGGTGAAACGCATCGAACGATGGCGCGGCCGCCGACTGCGCCAGGGGAACTGGTTTATCGGTGGAGTTCACCGACCGCAAGATGACGAATCCAAGCACTCCGATGACTGCGGCCGCTACCGCCAGCAAGGACGGCCGTGACCACCGCGGCCGGACTATATCAGCTGGCCGCCCCAGCACAATGGACGCCCGAAGTCCGGCGGGTGCGGGAACGGCGCGAAGCAATTGGCGCATGCTCCGATCAAAACGCAGTTCCTGTTCGAGCCAGGCGGCTAGGTCAAAGTTCCGCTCGGCGAGAGCCAGCGCTTCGGCCAACTCCGAACCTAGAGGAGCTGCTTCGCCCAGACGATACGTTAGCAAAACGGACTTGGCGTGTTCGGTATCCATGAGGTCAGGCGGCCTTTCGCGGGAAACGAATGATGGGGGCCTCGTTCAATCCATTCATCGGCTCCGCCAGCAGCTGTTTCAATTGAGCTTTGCCGCGGAAAAGCCGAGACATGACGGTACCCAAAGGGATATCGAGGACCTCGGCGATTTCGGCGTAGGAAAAATCTTCGAGGTAAAAAAGCGACAAAGGCGCGCGAAAGACCTCTTCCACGCGGCCCAATGCATCAAGGGCGGTTCGCGCATCTAATGCTTCCACAACGTCGGAGTCGACCACCGGCAAACGGGTTTCGGCCTCAGTCAGTTCGTCGTGCGGAAAGCGGTCAGCCCGTCGACGACGGCTGAGGAATTCCCGGTGCAGCGTGGTGAAGAGCCAGCTCTTGGCCTTACGCGGATCCCGGATCTGAGACAACACCTTCGCGAGCCGCCAGAAGGCTTCTTGTGTCAAGTCGGCCGCTTCCGAGTCGTCACGCGCCAAGCTCAAGGCAAATCGATATACGTCGCCGTAGTGGTCATCTACCACGGTTGTGAAATCGAAGACCGGCGAATTCATGCGAATGACGTCTGGCGCGAGACGGGCGGGATGAGCCTGAGTACCAGTGGTGGATCGAGTCAACGACCACCACCGGCGGCCCTTCGCTCCGGCGGATTAGGATTTCCGCGCACCCGCCTGACGACGACGCCAAGCGAGCAGGCTCAGCGCCACCAAGCCCGAGCTGGCGCCAACGGCCGATGCTTCGGGAACCTGCGTGAGCGTAATGCGCGCGATTTGGAAATCAGCAGCCGTAAAGTCGGCGTTGATAAATTGGGCAATATCAAGAATGCCACCAGAGCCCGGGGGAAGAAACCCGAGGTGGGGATGAACGACGCCGTTCTCATCGACGCCAGTGTTGGGGGACATCTGACCCAAAAAGGCGGTATTGGAGGGCACTTCATCGTTCAATTCCGAACCGGCATCGAGTACCTGCGAACCCAGGACCAGGAAATCAGCTCCCAGGAATTCGCCCAGGTTACTGAAGATCGGAAACGCCATTGGATTTCCGTTGGCGATGAACGCGTCATTGCTGGGGATCACCATTGAGGCGTAGCTAAAGTACCGGTTCAGCGCTGAAGAGGGATCGAGGTTGAAAGTCATGCTGCTGACCGCGCCTGGAGCAAAAGGAGGAATGGGCCCACCACTCAGGATCGTGGCATCCATTGACCCGGCCCCGCTACCCGTAAAAGCGGAACTGACAACTCCGGTGGTGCCATCTTCGGCTAGACGTTCCAGCGCTGGGCTTATTGGGGATCCGCTGTTATATAGATCGAAGGTTCCGTTGTGAAAGCCAACCCAGAACGGAGTGAGAAAGGTCCCGCCAGCCGGCGAAAGATTCTCAATGGTGACCCGAACAGAGACGGCGGCGACGGGTGCCGCGGCGGCCACCGCAAGCAAAAGGGCGGTTAGACGGCCCGAAAAAGGAGACGCGAGAGTTTTCATGAGATAGACCCGCGGGAGAAGCCTTCCAGGAAGTGGGTTCGCGCCTTCCGACGCAAGATTCACCGCTGCCTAGGATTGCCCTCGTACGGGTTCCTACACGAGAGGCCCTGGCCGCTGATTTATTCCCCGACGAGTTGAATTCACTGACTTCTCGGTCCTGCAACCGGTGTTACAACAGCCCACGCGTCTCCAGTTCGGCTTCGTCCAATCCCAAGTAGTGGCCAAATTCATGGATGTACGTAACGCGAACCTCTTCCCGATACGCCGCTGGATCCTGCTCGGCAAAGTCCCAGAGGTTTTCGAGAAAGAGGAGAATCTGCCGAGGCGCACCTGAAAGTTCCGGTGCGTCCACCGGATCCCCAATAAACATCCCCAGGATATCTTCCGGCCAGCCGTCATTAACCAACTCCGTCCCGGGCGCAGATTCGTAGGTTACGGCCAGATGCTCAGCGTGCGGGCGCAGATCAGCCGGGAATTGGCTCAGCGTCAGCTCAACTTCGTTGCGGGCCGTCTCTAACAACCAGTTCCAGTTACCAGACACCCGCGCTATGTGGCAGGACATCCGGAACGAGGCCAGTTTTCCATGAATTCAGATGCTGGAATTGAATCGAGCGATCTTGGAAGGTCGCCTCGATTGAAGGGTTCGCCCGAAGTTTGCGGCCTACCTTGAGTCGAGCGACGCAATCGAATGGTTGAAATCCCCGGGGTCCGGCCAAACGGGCGATGGTTGTTAGGGGGGTGGTTTTTCCCAGGCTCGCAGCCTCTCTTAACCTCGTCTCAACGCAAAAACCTGTTGCCCCAGACCGAGCCGTTTGACAGTTTGCGCGCTCCTTCGAGGTCATACTCCAGGGTAAACGGCCTGTAACTGTCCCCTCGCGTGTGCGTTGGGCGGCCATAATCACACCAAAACCAATCCGGTTCTTCCGCCGGATGGCGTCGGGAAATTATTCCCGGGTTACGCCGCCACCATCGGAAGCAGAACGACATGATCAGTATAGGCGTCAAGGAACTCCTCGAAGCGGGAGTCCATTTCGGTCATCAAACCCGCCGGTGGAATCCGAAGATGAAACCGTTCATCTTCGAAGCCCGCAACGGCATTCACGTCATCGACCTCTCCAAGACGGTCCCGCAACTCGAGGCCGCTTGTGAGTTTCTTAGCCAAATCGCGGGCAAGGGCGGTCAGATCTTATTTGTAGGCACCAAAAAGCAAGCCCAAGAAGCCGTGAAAGAGGCGGCCGCTTCCTGCGGCCAACCGTACGTCACCGGACGCTGGCTCGGGGGTACCCTCACGAATCTTCGCACCCTCAAGCGCTCGCTCAAGCGCATGAAAGACATCGAGCGTATGGAGCAGGACGGCTCCATCAACGAGTACGTGAAACAGGAACAGTCGATGATTCGCCGTGAGCACGCCCGGTTTTTGAAGAACTTGGATGGTCTTCGTTCCACCGAGACCCTGCCCGATGTGATGTTTGTCATCGACATCAAGCGCGAACACAACGCCGTCGCCGAGGCCCGCCGCCTCAAAATCCCCCTGGTTGCCATCGTGGACACCAATTGCAATCCCGACTTGGTGGACTATCCGATCGCCGGCAACGACGACGCCATCCGCTCGGTCAAACTGATCCTCGGCACGGTGGTTGATGTCATCGCCCGCGCCAAGGCCGAGCACGATTCCAAACGCGCCCGTAAGGGTGACAAATCGGAACCGGCCCCGGCCCCGGCCGCCGCTCCGGCCCCGGCCGCCGCTCCTGAACCGGCCCCGGCCGCTCCGGCGTCTGAACCCACTCCCGTCGCCTGACTGGATTTACCCGATTGAAACGGGCCGGTGACCTGCACGTCACCGGCCTCCTGCATTAATAAATCCTACTCCTTTCCCGACATGGCAGACATTACTCCCGCCCTCGTAGGCAAGCTTCGTGAGATGACCAGCGCAGGTCTCATGGACTGCAAGAACGCGCTCGTCGAGGCCACTGGCGACCTCCAGGCCGCCGTGGATATCCTCCGCAAAAAGGGTCAAGCCAGCGCCGCCAAGAAAGCCGGTCGCGAAGCCAAAGAAGGCCTCGTCACCCAAGCCGTGCTGAATGGCGGTAAAATTGGTGCCCTGGTCGAAGTCAACTGCGAGACCGATTTCGTAGCTCGCAATGATGACTTCAAGGCGTTCTGCAACGAGCTCGCCAACAAGGTCGCCACTAATCCGACGGTCGATCTGGAACCGGATCGCGTCGCCGCCGTGGCGAAAATTGGCGAGAACATCCAGATTCGTCGCCAACAACGACTCGAAGTCGAAGGCAACGGCCTGATTGCTGCCTACATTCATACTGGTGGCAAAGTCGGCGTACTCGTCGAGGTGGGCGCTACCAAGCCGGAAACCGCCATTGCCGACGAGTTCAAACAACTCGTCCGCGACATCACTCTCCAGATTGCCGCCGCCAGTCCGGTGGCCATCAGCCGGGATTCCGTGCCGACGGCCATCATCGACAAGGAACGTGAAATCGCTGGTCAAAGCGAGGCCGTGAAGAACAAGCCCCCGCAGGCTGTGGCGAAGATTATTGAGGGCAAGGTTAACAAGTTCCTTGAGACCGCCTGCCTGCTCGAACAAGGCTTCGTTAAGAATCCCGATCTTAAGGTCGAGGCCCACCTCGCCTCGGTTGGCAAATCACTCGGAGATTCCATCCAAGTCCGCCGCTTCCTCCGTTTTCAAGTAGGCGAGGCGATCTAATCTCCGGTGGGAAACCGGCTTAGTCTGGACAGCTTGCGTTCACTAAAACGGCGGCGGAGATTGCTCCGCCGCCGTTTTCTTTTTGCCGCCTGAGTGATCTGCCCCTCCGTCGCTCCCAACCCAGGAGCGCCGATGATTCTCCGACCCTACCACGGTTCCCGCGAGTGTTAGCCCACCGAACCGTCTTCTGAGCCTGTCTTAAAACTCTCAGGAGAAATCGTGCCCAGCGGCAATTCGGCCGTCTCCTGGGTGCTTTCCTGAGCTTCCTCGACCGCCGCTTCGTCCGCCGCTTCGTCGTGACGAAGCGCCACTAAAATTCGGCGCACCGGCTGACCTTGATAGGTGTAGCCACAGGCCACGGTCGACTCAATTCGAGTCCCGGTCGCGGGCACTTGACCATCCGGTGATTGGTGGACTTGCGGATCGAATACATCACCCGACTGGGCTTCGTAGGTGGAAAGTCCCACGCGTCGGGCGGCGTCACCACAGGCATTGCGGAACTGAGTCAACTGGGTCACGACGGCAGGAACACCACTGCGGCGAGCGGCCTGATGCAGCGCGTAAATATGGTCGAGCATGTGGACAATCACCTGCACATGCTCGGAACTGCCCCGACGGAGCTTCTCGAGTTCCAATTTGAGGGCGGCTTTCTCCTGATCGTTCGTTCGACCCAAGAACTCGGTGAATGCCCGTGCCTCGGCAGTCACTTTTTCAACCGCGGCGGTCGACGTACTGGCGGCTTTGGCGGCGGCCTCATGAATGTTCTGCCATTGGCCGGTCGCTTGCTTGATGTGTTCCGCCACGACATGCACGTCGGCCAACTGCCTCGCGGCTTCAGCCAGATTCGCCTGTTCCCACAATTTAACCGCCGCGTCATGTTCCCGCAGGAACGGGATCAGGGCGATCCAACAGCCGACGATAAAACAGGGCACGACCCCCATGATTTCCCAGCGACTCAGCGGCCAGGTGGCGGTCATGATCAAGAATCCACCGACCGCGACTAGCAGTACATCGGCCAGTAAGAACGGCCATTTGATCATCCGCGGAGCTTCCAACTCAGGCATATGAGGAAGTCTAGCGGGAAGCACGCTCGGGAGGAAGCGTCAGACACGATCCCGCGGCGTTGCTAAATAACCTGGCACTCACCAGTACCCTTCACCACTTCGCCAATCAGCCAGGCCGAATGTTTGGCGGCACGGATGGTAACCAGGACGTCGTCTACCGCTTCCGGCGCTACGGTTACGGTCATCCCGATGCCCATGTTGAAAACCTGATACAGCTCGGCCTCGTCGACCCCACTCTGCGCTACAATCATCCGGAAGATGGGCAGCATTTCCCAGGAACCCTTGCGAATGAGCACGTCGCACTTGGCCGGCAGGGTGCGGGGAATATTGTCCACAAAACCGCCGCCCGTGATGTGAGCGAACGCCTTAATGACCTCCGGCCGCGAACCGGTCGTTTTGTTGAAGCGTTTTAACAAAGCCTGCACAAGCGGACCATAGGTAACGTGAACCTTGAGCAATTCGTCCCCGATGGTATTGCCCAACTCCGACACCTTGCTGTTCGGTTTGAGTTTCAACGTTTCAAAGAAAATCTTCCGCGCGAGCGAATAGCCGTTCGTGTGCAAGCCGCTCGAGGCGATTCCAATCACGGCGTCTCCCCGTTTCACGGACTTTTGTCCGTTGAGCATTTTCGACTTCTCCACGACACCTACGATGGTGCCGCTGAGATCGTACTCGCCAGCGTGATAAAACCCCGGCATCTGGGCCGTTTCGCCCCCGATAAGGGTACACCGGTTAGCCCTGCAACCGCGGGCAAACCCCTTGATGATATCGGTGAAAACATGCGGTTCCAGCTTTCCGGTCCCAAGGTAATCCAGGAAGAAGAGTGCTTCGGCTCCGAGGACAGCGATGTCATTGACGCAGTGGTTGACCAGATCCTCACCGATCGTGTCGTGCCGGTTTAAGGCGAAGGCGAGTTTGAGTTTGGTACCGACGCCATCCACCGAGGAGACCAGCACCGGCTGGCGGTACTTTTTAGTATCCAGGGCGAAGAGTCCACCAAAGCCACCCACCTTACCGAGAACCTCTCGGCGATGGGTTGAGGCGAGGAGCTGAGGGAGGGTGCTTTTGACTTGGTTGCCGAGATCGATGTCGACCCCCGCGGCGGCGTAGGCTTTCTGCTTCATTCTTCGAGCGCCGAACCTACCGAGATGGAATGCCGAAGAAACCTGAATTATTGAGAAGCAGAACGCCTCGATGAACTCGTCGCACTTGAATCCAGTTACTTCGGACGACGGCCCAGCCCCCAGATCAGCCAAACAGCCAGGGCCACCAGTAAGATCAGCCACCAGAGACGCAGAACACTGACAGCGGCGCCTTCGGCAAAGGCGAAAGCACGTGGAAACAGGAAAAACAGCCCAACTGCTACCGTCAGTAGCACACCAAACTGCGCTAATAAGCGTGCCCGCGGACTCATCATTTACGCGGATCCAACTCGCTCAACGGCACCATCACCGGAGCAGATTTCCCTTCGCCACCCACGACAAGGGGGGCAATCCCATCCCATTTTTCAACGACCTGAAAACGGATGAAAGCCGGGCTCTCCCGAAGAGCCTGTCCGCGAATTGAGATCGCCTCAGCCTCCCCTCTCCCCTTGATAATGAAGGTTTCAGCTTCGATCTCGGCCTGGCGTTGCACAAACTTCGCGCGTTCCGCCTCCTCGCGTTGGGTCATCTTCTGCTCGATAGCCGTGTTCAGTTCCGATGACAGAGCCAAGTCGGAGAGAGTGAGGTCTTCGATCACCACCAAGGGTCCGGCGCCCCCATTATCTCCAATCTTGCGGCGCGTAGCCTCCAGGGTTTCCAGTTTTATCGTCTCGCGGTTTTGGACGATCATTTCGGCGCTCTGGGTCGAGGTAACCTCTTTCAAAGCCTCCACCACCCGCGGTGCGACCAACGTGGGCAAGGGATCACCAGTATAGTCTCGGAACAAGGTCACGACCGAGGCTTCCGGGATTCGAAACAAAATTCGGACTGTTGCCTGAACTTGCTGCAGGTCAGCTGAGTAACATTGCGCCTTCAGCTCCACCGTTTGCTGCCGAATGCTGACCTGGTTAATTTGGGTAATGAAGGGGAGTTTCAGGTGGAAGCCCTCCTGGTCAAAGGTCGGCGAAACTTTGCCTAAAGTTACCCGAACACCGCGGTGCCCTGGCTCAACGACCGTGGTGGCCTGCGAACCAGCCAAAATGAGACCAAACAGCAACAAGCCGCCCCCAATCAAGGTAGCCACGGCGGTGGGAGAAATATTGATTTCCGGCGGGCCGGAACGGCGATAGGAGCTGCTCATCAGGGCTGTGGGTTCAGTTTAACGGATTGGATCGGGCTTGGGGCGGGCCCTAAGGGTAGAATCATTTGAGCGCCACTGGCCTCACCGCTCACCACACGCGGTGTTCGACCGTTCCATTTGCTGACAATTTCCAGGTCGATCAATTCGGGGTTACGGGACAAGGCTTCCCCACGAATTTTAATGGACTCCGCTTCGCCGCGGGCGCGCACAACAGCGATCTGCGCGTCAATCTGCGCCTTCTGTTGCTCGAAGATGGCCTTACTGGCCTCCTGTTCTTGCACCATTTTTCGTTCAATCGCGGCCTCATAATTGTCGGATAGCGAAATATCCACGACCACAACGTCCACCAGTACCAGCAGGTCGCCCACCTTTTTTCGGGCATTAGCAAGGGTACGCTGTTTGATCTTGGCCCGCTCCTGAACAATTTCCTGCGCCGTGTGTTCCTTGGTAATTTCCTTGATCGCCTCATCCACCCGCGGCTGAATAAGACTAATAAATGGGTCGCCCTTAAACTGTTGGTAGATCTGCACGGCAGATTGTTCCGGGATGCGGTAGAGCACTTTCAGTTCGGTCCGAACCTCCTGCAAATCCTTGGAGATGACGGCGGACTGCATATCCGCGGTGGCTTGACGAATACTCACCGGAATCACCGTAGCCACGAAGGGTGTTTTTAGGCCGAATCCCTCAGGTTTGAATTCAGGGGACACCCGGCCTAAAGTGACCAATACCCCTCGGTGACCGGAAGGCACAATGAAGGTGCCGGAGGTGCCGACGATTACGAGGGCCATCAGCAGGATCGCAACGCCCACCAGACGAGCGATTCCAGTTTGTGACATGATGGCCATCATTAAACGACACTAACGATCCACGCGCGAATTAAATACGTCCGAATCAATGCGCCATCTGCCACCTCCCCAGGAAGGGGACCGGCGATCTAACCGTTTACCTCGGAATCGCTGCTACTTCGAATTTTGAGGCCGAGCGCGAATCTCGATGATCCCCGCATCGATTGGCGCGGTTTGGTCCCCTTCCACAGGCGGCACCTCGACCTGCAGGGTCCCCTGGGCCACCACACTAAGGAAGTCTGGACCCGATTCGTCGCCGCGGAACTCGGCGGAGTTCACCCGGGCGTGCAGCAGATATTTGCCCGGACGCACTCCCCGCACTCGAAAGGAACCGTCCGGATTCATGGTCAAGGGATAGGCGCCAGCCGACCTTTCGCGCTCCCGGGCCGCGGGGGTTTCACTCCAATCCACTTCCCAGAGGGCCTTCTCTTCCCGTGACAGGTTGGCGGGCGGCTCGAGGGCCGGTGGTCCCTGGTAGTGCAGCGAACCCTTTCCCTGACGTTTCCAGTCCTTCACCAGGCCGGGCTCGGACAGCTGTAATCGCCCCACGACATCGCGACTGCCAGACGTGCGTTCGCCCACGACCACATCGAGCGTTTCGCCTGGAGCCACCGTAACCGGGGTGCGATCGGAGAAAGCAGTGCCGAGCCCGTAACCGAGGTAGAGGCTGGAATCCCCGGGCGGAACAAATTCCAGAACGAAACGGCCCTCGGCGTCGGTTCGGGATTCGAAAGATTTCACGTCCGAGTAGCACGTTCGGTAAGTGTGACCCCTCAAAGGCAGAATCAGCTGAACGCGTTGGTCGACGATCACTTCACCGTCTCGGCTGACGCGGCCCTCAATGCGCCCGAAAGGTTGGAGGGTGATGGTGATTTCCTGGCCATTCCGAACCCGGGCGCGGCCAAATCCCGCTGCGGAAGCGGCCAACACGGTGTGCGGGGCACGACTCCAGGGAAGGGTAAATCGCCCGGCGGAATCCGCCTGGGTTAGCAGTTTGGTTCCCCAGGGGAGAAACATTCCGCGGCCCAGGAGGGCTCCCTCCTCGAGGGTACACAACGCCACTTGAGCGCCGGAGGCCGAGGTTCCATCCGGCAACACTACCCGGCCCTGAATGGGCTGGGGCTCGGTCGCCTTTCGAAGCGCGAAGTCAGCGCGGAATTGCTCGGGGGCAATTTCCTGCAGTTCCATTTCCAGGACTTGGTATCCCTCGGCTTCCACGCGCACCCAGGAACCTTGGGCTTCACTGAAGGCCAGGCGATACGCTCCATTCGTGCCGCGTCGAAACTCACTCCGATCGAATTCGGGTAGGGACGGACCGTAACCAGGAAAGGCGCGAAAAGTCGGGATCGGCTGACCGGTTTCGGCGTCCACTACCGCCCCAAAGACGACACGAGCCCGCCGCAGTGTGACCGTTTGCTCTTGGCCATTCGACCGAAGTCCGACTCCGCGGGCGTAGGTGAAACCTGGGGCCCCAGCAGTAAAGATGAGCCGTTGGTCCGGCGGAGCGCTGGTCCACTCGATGCGGCCTTCCAGATCACTGGTGCCGCGCCAGGCTAGTTGGTCACCCTCGGACCACTGTTCCAGGGCCAGCCACGCTCCCGAGATCGGTTCGCCCCGCGCGTCGAGGATCCGAACGCGCAGGTTTCCACCCGGTTCCAGTTGGACTAGTACCGGAGGACCGCCGGCCGTCGCCGGGAAAAGTTTTGGAGCAAAGTGATCGGCGGTCGCCAGCAGGGTGACCGGACCGGGTTTCAACGGCCGGAGGACGAACGAACCATCCGTCGCGGTCACTTCATGCGGCAGGTAATGCTTCGTCGCCACCCGGGCTCCCGCAATGGAATGGCCGCCCGCGTCCATGATGGATCCGGTGGCGGCGGCACCCGGTTGGAGGATCACTTCGGCGGTTTGCGCCTGGAGCCGGGGAAACTCCAATCCGACCCCGCCCAGCTGGGTCGGGACAAAGTCAGGGTGCTGGAACTCCAAGGAGAACTCCCGAAAGCTCGGCGGAATCTGCCGGCAAAGCCAACGCCCTTGGGCGTCGGTCGCCGCCACGGGCAGGGCGCCGACAAAACCCAAACGTTCGGCCTCCGGTTCCCGCGCCGTGGAGTCACCCGAATTCCCGATCATGGCCCAGACCGCTACGCCGGGGATCGGTTGGCGGTGGGGATTCAGGACCACGCCGCCCAGTGTCGTCGCGGGACGAAGGCGCAGCGTGTATCCGGCCGGAAGGGGTTCTTCCCGATCCGCCCGCCAAGTGAAAAACCGCGGAATCCAACCGGGCGCATTCACCCCCACGTCCAGCCGGTTCATGGGTTCGGCGGGAAACGGGATCAGACACACGCCCTGTTCGTCCGTGAACTGATCATCGCGCCGCAACCATTCGCCATCTACCACCGTATTGACCGGGACCGAAACGCCCGCGATCGGCTCGCCGGTCTCCGCCGCGACGACCACGAGACGAAATCCTATGCCCGTGGACGTTGGTGGCGGGCTGGAAGCGGTTTCGGCGGAAGGCGGTTCGGTGTTCCTGGAGCCTGAGGGGACGAGTGTCTCGTTTTTTGAAGGGTGGTTACCTGACCATCCCACCATCCCGTCGACCAGGTGCAAGAGTAGCGCGGCACAGCCGGCAGCGACCACCCATCCAAGTCGACGGGAAATGGGAATCGAATCCCGGGCCAGATCGAGGGCGGTCCCAGAAGCGCCCGCGGCGTTTCGCGAATGGCGAAGGACAGTTTCGAGCAGACCGGCGGGGGGTGAGGCGACCAGACGTTCTCCCAGCGCGGTGGCGAGGGCCAGGGTCGGCAGGGCCAATCCCTGCCGGGCGAAGGTCGCCCTCAGTTTCTCCAGAGCCCGATGACACCGCTTCTTGGCGGCCTCCTCGCCCACTCCCAAGGCTTGGCCAATTTCGCGATAATTCCTTCCCTCGCCAACTCGCAGCAGTAGGGCGTCGCGATCCTGGGCGCCCAGGGAAGCCAGTGCCTCATCGAGTTCCGGGGCCAGTCGTTTCCAGGTTTCGTCTGGGGTGTGGGGATCCTGCATGGCCAAGGCTTCCTGTTCGCGGTGTTGACGTCGTTGTTCGGAGCGCAAGGCGCGGGCGGCCACGAACCGGGTAGTGCGAAACAGCCAACCGGCGAGGATACAAGCCCGGTCCAAGCGACCCGCCTTGCGGGCGAGGAGGATGAAGACGGCCTGGCTCACGTCGGCGGCCAAGCCGTGGTCCTGCACCTGGCGTTGGGCCGCGCCATACACCAGACCGAGGTGACGGCGGACGAGTTGGGAGAACGCGGCCTCTGAACCCTTCTCACTATACTCCCGCAACAAGTGATGATCGGTCAAATCGGGCATAGCTTCACCAGGTCCATCTCCGCCGGCCGGCGCCAGCGGGACAATTAATTTAACCGACAGTGACCTGAAGCGGACTTCCCAGCCAAGGTCGCCGTCTTATTTGTCACTTCGTTGGGCAGGGTCCAACACTGATTGTGCCCCGTGGCCAACCTGTCGACGTGCGTGTGGCGGCCTCCGTTGCGGTCCAGACAAAATAGATGCGCCACTGGTCGTTGATGCGGATGCAGTGCTGGCCGGCCCGGTTGCCGCGGATCGCTTCGAGCCGGTTGCCGGGTGGTATACACAGGAATGCGAATTCCACAGCGGGGTCGATCAGTTGTAACTTGGTGAGAGCACGTTTCTGAATCAAGAATGCCCTGGGGCGATTTGGCATCCCACAGCCGCTGAAGGTCAACGTCGCGGGAGGTTGGGTGCCACATCGCCAGTCGCGGGGACGAGGGCGAAAACCCATGGATTACCTGTCCCTAATTGTTCAGCGGTGGTGGATTAGCTGTTCCTTTTGGCGTGTGTGGTTTTCTTCCTCACTCCAAGGTCTACTCCAGCTTTGTCGATAGCCGTGGGAGGAAGGGAAAGCAGGGGACAGATTTACTGCTGGGGAGGGAACAAAAGGACCAAGCCTGGCACGTCGCACTATCCGACAACTGAACCGGTATCAATTCCAGCCTCACCTCCAGCTCGCGCCAGTAATTCGCCGCTAGGCGAAAGGCTGATGTTCAAAACCCAGCAGCCACTTTAACCCTCTTTCGCCTAAGAGACCCGACCGGCACCCACAAACGTCTCCGCCAAGGCAATGGCTTTCCGCATGGCCAACGACTTGTTTACGGTCTCCTCATACTCCGCTTCCGGGGTCGAGTCGTTCACCCAACCACCACCGGCCTGGACGTAGGCCTTTCCATCCTTCACCAAGGCCGTACGAATCGTAATGCAATGGTCGGCGTTACCGTTGAAGCTGAAGTATCCAACACACCCGCCATAAGGTCCACGCGTGGTTCCCTCCAGTTCCGAAATGAGCTGCATTGCCCGAATCTTGGGCGCTCCACTGAGAGTCCCAGCCGGAAACGTGGTGCGCATCAAGTCGAAGGCGCTGTGCGTGGGTGCCAGCGTGCCGTTGACTTGAGACACGATGTGCATCACATGGCTGTAGCGCTCAATTAGCATCAATTCCTTAACCTGAACCGAGCCGTACTCGCACACCCGACCGATGTCATTTCGCGCCAAATCCACCAACATCACGTGTTCCGCGCGTTCCTTGGGATCCGCTAGCAATTCCTCGCTCAAGGCTAAATCTTCCTCCGGCGTTTTCCCACGTCGACGGGTCCCCGCAATCGGCCGAATCTCCACCTTCCGGTCCACACATCGAACGTGCAATTCGGGTGACGCACCCACCAAAGCCATTCCCTCGAGTTCGAGCAGGAACATGTAGGGCGAGGGATTCACGGTTCGCACGGCCCGATACACATCGAGCGGAGTCGACTGAATGGAGGTGCTGAATCGCTGGGAACCGACCACCTGAATGATGTCGCCCGCCGTGATGAAATTTTTGGCCGTTAGCACATTGGCCTCGAATTGCTCCTGGGTCGTATTGGAGACAAAATCGACCACCGCAGGTTCCGCGGGAACCTCAACCGGGACCGCCTCCAGGGGCTGCTTCAAGAGCTCGACCAAACGCTCAATTTCCCCGACGGCGTCCTCGTACGCTTCGACCGGAGACTGTCCGGGCTCGACCACCGCATTCACCAGAACCGTGAGCGTCTGAGCCACCCGATCAAAGATCAGCAACTCGTCGGTGATCAGGAAATAAAGCGTGGGTGTGTTGAGTTCATCGTGAATGGGACGGGGCACCACCGGTTCAATATCGTGGATGAACTCATAGCCAAGAAAGCCCACCGCCCCACCGGTGAACCGAGGCAAGCCGGGAACATCTACGGGCCGGAAACGAGCCATAACCTGCTCCACCACCTGAAGCCCATCCGTAACCCGGCCGGTCCCTGGCTCGCGAGAGACCTCGGTTCGTTGCGTGAGACGGCCATTCTCCCAAACCTCAACGTGGCCACGCTGCTGACGAATGACCGCCCGGGGATTGCAGCCAACGAATGAGTAGCGTCCCAAGTGTTCTCCTCCTTCCACGGATTCGAAAAGGAAGGATTCGCCCTGCCCACGAAGTTTCCAGTAGGCCGAGAGCGGGGTTTCAAAATCAGCCAAAAGCCGACGGGTAACGGGGATTAAATTGCCCCGCTCCGCCAGCTGGAAAAATTCACTCAGCGAAGGTGCGTCCATAACGATGGGAGGTAGAAGCTAGCCGGGACCTGAATGAGGAAGCTAGTGGGGAAACGATGCCAAATTCGTCGACCCTCAAAACCCTTCCAAACCAAATTCGTGTAAACGCCGATGCAAGGTGCGTCGGCTGATATTGAGCTTCTTAGCCGCCAGGGTCCGGTTCCCGTCGCTCTCCTGAAGCGCGTGGATCAACAACTGCTTCTCCGCGTCTTTCATGGAAAGTCGGCCGGTCGTTAATTGCTCTCGGGTGTGTTGTTCCGTGTAAGCCGATTGGGGGGAACGCACCGCCGGGGGTAGGTCGCGGGCCGTTACCTGATCCCCGCGACAGAGCACAACGGCATGTTCAATGGCTGCCCGCAATTCGCGAACGTTGCCCGGCCAATGGTACTTCAAAAGCAACTCCATTGCATCCGTGCTGATCGAGCCGACCGCCTTGCCATTGTCGGTCGCGAATTCTTTAAGAAACGCACTGGCGAGCGCTGGAATGTCGAGCGCGCGCGCGCGCAAGGGCGGCAAATGAATCGGCACAACCGCCAGTCGATAGTACAAATCCTCACGGAATTTCCCTTCTTTTACGAGAACCATGAGGTCCTTGTTCGTGGCCGTGACTAGGCGCACATCCGCCGTCAGGGTCTTGCTCGAACCCAACCGTTCGAAGGTCCGCTCGCCCAGAAAACGCAACAATTTGACCTGGGTGGTGGCATCGATCTCGCCAATTTCATCCAAAAAGAGCGTCCCCCCTTGAGCTTGTTCGATTCGCCCAATGCGACGCTCGTGTGCACCGGTGTAGGCACCACGTTCGGCCCCGAACAGCTCACTTTCCAGCAGGGTGGCCGGCAAGGCCGCACAATTCACCGTCACCATAGGGCCCCGGCCCCGTGGACTATTCTGATGGATCGCCTTGGCGACGAGTTCCTTACCGGTGCCGCTTTCGCCGGTTATCAAAACCGTGGCCTTGGTGGGTGCAACCGCCTGGATGGTCTCGAAGACCTCCCTCATTGACGGCGCTTCGCCGATAATGTTTTCCACGCCGAACTTCTTTTCCAGGCGGTAATGGAGTTGCAGGTTTTCCACCTCAAGGTTCTGCCGTTGTAAAGCCCGTCGAATGCGCAATTCCAGTTCATCGATCTGGAGCTTTCCCTTCGAGATATAGTCGTCGGCGCCTTCCTTCATCGCCTGCACCGCCACGTCTTCCGAGCCGTAGGCCGTCATGAGGATACAAACCGGGGACTTCTCCAGCGATTTCGCCCGTTTTACCAACTTGAGCCCATCTTCGCCCGCCATCCGCAGGTCGGTCAGTAGAACGTCGAAGGACTCCTTTTCCAGCAATTGCCAGGCACTCTGAGCGTCCTCGGCCACGTACACATCAAACTTATCCTCCAGCGCCGCTCGCAGGCCTTCGCGAGTGGTTTTTTCGTCGTCTACAATCAACAGGGTGGGAGTGATCATGCCGGGACGGTCCGACGAAGAGCGATGAGCTCTTACTCGAATCGTCAGAGGGCCAGCTTGGGAGTCGGCTTCGGCAGCGTCAAGGAACCCGCCGCAAATGCCGACTCAGCGGGCTAAACGCCTGGCCCGCCCAGACCCGTGAACTCCAACGTTGGACAACCCTTCTTGACGAGAGGCCAGAATGCCCAGACAACGGCGTATTTCTCCCTGATGGACGCGTAGGGCGATTTCGAGATCGGTTCCAATCCCGCTGCCTGAAGGTTTGGCGGTTGACATTTTCACTTTGCACCACAAAGTGGCTCGGTGAATCCGGCGGACGCCGCGGTACAATTGCAGACGATTCGGACGCTGATGGAGCGTTCCTCCCTTTACCGTCGGGCCGTCGGGCCAATGTTCGTGGGTTTGGGGTTGCTCGGTCTGGCGGCCGGACTAATCGGCTATAGCCTGGCGGTGGGAAATGAGCAGGGTCTGATTTTTGTCTTGTACTGGTCAGGGGTCGCGGTGGTGGCGGTAATTGGTGCCAGCCTAGGGGTCCGGGGACAGGCTCTCGGAGCGGATGAGCCCTTCTGGACACCTCCTACCAGGCGGGTCGTGGCCGCCATGGCGCCACCCTTTGTTGTGGCCCTGGCGGGCACGGTGTACCTAACGGTCCTGTTCGGCCCGATGACCAAGGTCATCGGGATCACGATTCCACCACTTTGGATGGCGCTGCACGGCCTGGCTTTGCATGGCGCCGGATATTTTACTCTTCGCGGGATTCGGTGGTTGGGTTGGGCCTTTATTGGCACCAGCATGGGGTTTGGTGCGTTGGGGGCAGCCTTATCAGCCAACTACGCAGATCTCCCGACACTACGTTTGGCTCACCTCGCCATGGGTCTCACGTTCGGCCTAGGCCACTTACTCGCCGGTAGCTGGATCATCGTGGCGGAACGACGAACCGTCCCGTGAACCCAGAGCCGTTCCTTCAGCTGGACCGCGTCATCCATGAGAAGGGGCGCCTCGCGATCCTCGCCGCTTTAGCGGCGTCACCCGAGCTCGCGTTCACCGAATTGCGCAGCCTGCTCGAGATGACGGACGGCAATCTCACCACCCATATCCGAACCCTCCAGGAAGCCGGACATGTCGCCGTCACCAAGTCCTATCGAGACCAACGCCCGCTGACGACCTGTGCGTTGACCCGAAGCGGCCGCGAGGCGTTCACCCGCCAGGTCGACCTCCTGGCTCAGATCGTTGCCGAGGCGCGAAAGTCCTAATTTTTTTAAACACTTGCGCTCGTCAATTCCTACACTTTGTAATGCAAAGCCATTCCACGAAACCGACCGCAGCTGGGGTGCCGATTTTTCAGCACAGCCACCTCGGGTATGGCTCAATCGAATTCGAGCGAGCGAGATTCCTGACTGCGTTTCCGAGGGCTAAGGGCGTCGCCAATGGTGATCGAGAAACCGACCCCAAGGCCGGCGAACCTTCTCCACTTCGGAAACGACCGGACATGAAGGCAGGACCTGGCCGACGGAAGGAACAGATCCACACCCCAATCCGGCGAGCCATTTTGCCGATTAATACGCTCAAGACGCAGCCGATTTCAGCCGTTAACCAACCAATGGAATTTTGTGGACCTCGCCAGTGTCGGACTTCCTTCAGCCGGCCATCAACCCGGGTTGGTCGGGAAGCCTTCGCGAGATTCGTGGCGGTCGCATCTTCGGCTGGGGAACGGTTTAAAGGCCTTAGAGCCTTTCGAGGTCGGACCGTTCCACTTGAAGCCGGGTCCGCCCACCCAACTGGGATTTGAAAACTTGAGCGCCCCGGAACCCTCTCTCTCCAGCCGAACTCCTGAAGCACTTTACCGATGAAACTCCTCCGTGCAGAACACCTTGGCTTCTGTTTTGGCGTCCGCGATGCTCTAAATCTGGCCAAAGATGAAGCCGCTCGGGCTCCGGTGACGGTCCTGGGCGACCTGGTCCACAACGACATCGTTTTGGCCGATCTGCGGGAACGAGGGGTGAAATTCGAACGCGAACTAGCCCAAGTCACCACCTCCACGGTCTTGATCACCGCACACGGCACCAGTGAACGCCGACTCGCTGAGGTTAAGGCCCGCGGTCACCTCGTCATCGAAGCGACCTGTCCTCTCGTCCGGCATGCCCATGAGTCCCTGGCCGGACTGGTGCTTCGCGGGTGCCATCCCGTAGTTATTGGGCAGCGCGGGCACGTCGAGGTCCAGGGCCTAACTGGAGATTTTGAGGCGTGTGACGTGGTGCTAACCGAAGCGGAAATTGACGCCCTGAGCCCACAGCCTCGCTTTGGAGTGGTCTCGCAAACCACACAACCCATCGCCCGGGTTCGGTCCTTGGTGGACTATTTACGCCGGCGCTTTCCTGAGTCGGAAGTACTCTTCCGCGACACCGTCTGCCAACCCACCAAACAACGCCAGAGCGCAGCCGAAACGCTAGCCCGCCGGTGTGACGTCGTCGTGGTCATCGGTGGGAACCACAGCAACAACACCCGGGAACTCGTCGCTACCTGCGAACGATTCTGCCTCCGGGTGCACCATGTTCAACTGGCCGTGGATCTGCGGCGGGAATGGTTTGGGCCGGATGACCTGGTCGGCGTGACCGCCGGAACGAGCACCCCTGACTCTGTCATTTCCGCAGTCGAAACGGCCCTGCAGCAAATCGCCCAGGACTTTAGCCCATTCCTGGCCCCCTCTCACAGGTCACTGCCCCTGGCCGAACTGGTCGGCGCATAGTTGCTCACAGTCGATAAAACTGGGAAAGCCGACCTTTAGGCAATTCGTTCGGAGAAACCCGGATTTGAACGAACCGGGCCCCGCAGAAATCAGTCAAGCAAGAGACTTGTTTGACCTGCTACCTTGCGGAGCAACGTAGCAAAACAGGCAAATCTTCCGTCCGCTTTCCTTACCTGTTGTTCACGGAAATTCCTTCATTCGTCTTCGGCTCTCCGTGGTTTTGCGGGGCGAATCGGTCGAGCTTCTGGGCAACGACAATTATTCGTGTACTTCAGCGACAATTGGAAATGCCCACTCGGGACTCCCCCGATCGGGTACCGGAGAAGGGCAACGCCGCCCCGGGTGGTGGAGCGTAGGAGGGCGAG
>Ga0105049_10000765_pt1 | contig 36159 bp, 33 predicted proteins | sample MAT06_FD_78087 | JGI IMG/M metagenome (GOLD analysis project Ga0105049, IMG submission 78087) | Freshwater microbial communities from Lake Fryxell liftoff mats and glacier meltwater in Antarctica - MAT-06 | ecosystem: Environmental > Aquatic > Freshwater > Ice > Liftoff microbial mat | place...
AGTGTCGGTCACTTTTGCCGTCAGCGTGACCGACTGGTTAGCCTGAGCCGTTCCCAATGCCTGGATTGAATCAACCCACGACTGCGTCTGCGCGCTGACGACCACCACGGGCGTGGGCGCTGCGGCGACTGCGGCCGGTCCATCGGGTGCTTGGCAGGCGCTCAATGTGAGAAGCAACGCAGAAAGGGCTGGGATTCGGGGCATTCGCGGGTGTTTCAATGAGAAAAAATCGGCGAAAAGATATTCGCAACTGCGTTGAGCCGCCGTGAGCCAGCTTCTAGGTGGCTCAAGGCGAAAGCATTTTTTAAGCCGGATCGGTGACCAATCGATAGCAGGGCTTATAGCCCGAGGAACTCGGCAGCTTCATGCGATGTTGCTCGACAAACGCATGCAGCAGCGCATCCATGGGCTCCATCAGTTCGCGATCACCGTGCAATTCAAACAGCCCATGCCGAGCAATCGCCTGCACCCCTTCTTCCTTCACATTGCCTGCGACGATGCCGGAAAACGCGCGGCGCAAATTGGCCGCCAGCAGATGCCGTTCTTGGTTGCGCGATAGATTCAGCGCGGCCATATTTTCATGCGTTGGGATGAAAGGCTCTTGGAATTCCTTGCGAACTTTGAGCAACCAGTTAAAAAAGAACGCATCTTTCATAGCGATGCGATAGTCCTTCACCTGCGCCATCATGGCTTTGACATGGCGGCCCACTTCGCGCGGATCGCCCACGATGATGCGGTATAGCTTGCGAATATCTGGGCCCAATGCGGTCACTAGAAATTCATCAATCTGCTCAAAGTACGCCTTGCTTTCGGCCGGCCCGGTGAACACCAGCGGGAACGGCATCGAGACGTTTTCGGGATTCAACAAAATCCCCAACAGATATAAAATTTCTTCAGCCGTGCCCACGCCGCCAGGGAAAACCACAATCGCATGGCCCACGCGCACAAACGCCTCAAGACGCTTTTCGATGTCCGGCATGATCACCAGTGAGTTGACGATCGGATTCGGGCTTTCGGCAGCGATGATGCCCGGCTCAGTGATGCCGATATAGCGATTCTTGCGGCGCCGCTGCTTGGCATGCGCGATGGCCGCGCCCTTCATCGGGCCCTTCATTGCGCCCGGACCGCAGCCCGTGCAGATATCCAAACCGCGCAGGCCAAGCTGGTAGCCAACGGTCTTGGTGTAGTCGTACTCAACCCGATTGATCGAATGCCCGCCCCAGCACACCACGAGGCTCGGCTCGAGCGTCGAGCGCAGCACTTTGGCATTGCGCAAAATCTCAAAAACCGCGTTGGTGATGTGCTCGCCACGGCTTAGATCAAACTTGCCCGAGCCTAAGATATCGGTCGATATATAGATAATGTCGCGCAGCACCGCGAACAAAAGCTCGGCGATCCCGGTGATGATTTTGCCATCGACAAAAGCGCTCTCGGGCGCGTTGTCGAGTTCGATCTTGATGCCGCGATCCTGCTGAACCACGCGAATATCAAAATCTGGAAAGCGCTCTAAGGTCGCTTTCGCGTCGTCTGTTCCGCTGCCGGTGGTTAAGACCGCCAGCGCACAGCGTCGAAACAGCGGCTTAAGCGATTGATTCTGGGTGGCGTCGCGCAAACGCGACACTTCTGACTTGGACAATACGTCCATCCCGCCGGATGGATTGATCCGCGCGTTGACTGTTTTTTCCATTTTCTTTTGCGCTCAACCTGCCGCCTAAATGAGCGGAGGTGACTAGGGGGCGCCGAAATCGGCACCAAGGGTTGTTAAATGCGAACCAGCATGACTTGGTCTGCAATCGGCCCCTGATCATAGCCAAATATCCGCGCGGGATAGCTTTTGTGTTGAATGCGCCTTGCATCGCCGGTGAAGGCGCGCGTACCGTTGAAGTTACAAACTTGAGTACCCAGCAATGACTGACACCTTATGGCTTCATCACTACGACGCCTCGCCTTATTCTGAAAAAGTGCGCCTGATCATGGGCTTCAAGGGCCTGCGCTGGCACTCGGTGGTGATGCCGCCGATCATGCCCAAGCCCACGCTGACCGCGCTGACGGGCGCCTATCGTGGCGCGCCAGTTCTGCAAGTGGGAGCTGACATCTATATTGATTCAGCGCTGATTGCCGCTGAACTTGAGCGCCGCCACCCCACTCCCACGCTTCATCCAGAAAGCGCCTCGAAATGGGCAACCTTCAACGCTGCCTGGGCCGATCAGTGGCTCTTTTGGAAGGCGGCTAAATTGCTTACTGGGCTGGGCGCGGGCCGATTGCCGGCTGCATTCATGGCCGATCGCCAGGTCATGTTCAGCAGCCTGCACAGCAGCGCTTCGCTTACCGATGAACTGGCGCACACCCAATCCCAACTAAAAATCGCCCTGCAGCAGCTTGAACAGGCCTTAGGGAGCGGAGCGTTTGTCGCGGGAATTGAGGCGTCGTACGCTGATTTTGCGCTGGTGCATATCGTGCAGTTTATCGATCGCCTGGACCCACCGATGATCGACCCCCACAGGTATCCGGCACTGCGCGCCTGGATGGCACGGTTGGGCGAATTTGGTCACGGCGAGCGCATTGAGATGAGTGCCTCAGACGCGCTAGCGGCTGCACATAGCGATCCTGCTGCACTAATGCCGACGGCCAACTATCTCGATCCAGGCGGCGTGCACATTGGCGAGCAAGTCTTTGTGCGCCCGGAGAGCTTCGGCCAGGAAGAGCTGCGCGGTGAGCTCATCGACATCTCCAGCCAGCGCATGGTGATCGCTCGCGACGAGCCCACGCTTGGGCGACTATATATTCACTATCCGCGCCTTGGTTACCGCATTCGTAGAGGGTCAAACGCATGAGCTATCCCGCCGTAATCATCACCCTACCCAGCTGGGTTGATGCGTTTATTTCGGAAGTCACTGTTGATTTTTCCGATATAAATCAGCGCATGGCGTTCGCCGCTATGCTCGCCGTGCGCAATGTCGAAGCAGGCACAGGAGGCCCGTTCGGCGCAGCGATTTTTTCGATCCGCGAACACCGCTTGATCGCACCGGGCGTGAACCTGGTGATGAGCGCGAACATGTCTTCAGCGCACGCCGAAATAGTCGCGATCAGCGTCGCGCAGCAGGTTCTAAAAACCTTCGATCTAAATGCAGCCGACGCCGATGGCTACGAGCTGGTGACCAGCTGCGAGCCGTGTGCGATGTGCTTAGGCGCAATCCCGTGGTCGGGCGTGCGACGGGTGGTCTGCGGTGCCACAGAAGCCGATGCAGCATCGGTTGGCTTTCATGAAGGCATCAAACCGCAGCCCTGGCAGCACGCGCTGACCGCACGCGGAATTAAAGTTGAAACGGAAGTAATTCGTGACGCCGCAAATGAGGCTTTCAGACGCTACCGCGAACTCGGCGGCGCGATCTACAATGCGTCTTAGGCTGAAACATGGCGGAAAGACCTTGGCCAATGACGCCAGCCTCGGGCTTTTAGACCTGCTTTGCACAATCGTGAAATATTTTCCGCGCTCTGGGGTCTTTATTCGTTGAGCGCGTTGCTCGTCCCACTCATGCGAGGAATTCCAATGTCAAATTTCATCAAACCCCTGACCTTGTCTTTAGGTGCTGTGTTGCTTGGCGGCGTGGCACTGAGCGCTTTTGCGGCGAACCCATTTGCGGTGCAAAAGCTCAACGGTGGCTATTCGCACACGTCTGAAGACAAAGCCAAAGAAGGCGCTTGTGGCGGTGACAAAGCCAAAGAAGGTTCTTGCGGCGGTGACAAAGCCGAAGAAGGTTCTTGCGGCGGTGACAAAGCCGAAGAAGGTTCTTGCGGCGGCGACAAAGCTGAAGAAGGTTCTTGCGGCGGCGATGATGCCAAGGGCAAAGAAGGCAAGTGCGGTGAAGGCAAGTGCGGTGGTCAAGCCTAATCAGCTCACCGGCGCGGGCTTAGGTCTGCGCCGCAGCTTGCTCGACGATCTATTGAACGCGCCTCCTGGCGCGTTTGATTTTTTGGAGTTCGCCCCAGAAAACTGGATCGGCGTTGGCGGTAATTGGCGCCACGACCTACAAACTTTAAGTGATCGGCACCCGCTGATTGCGCACGGTTTGTCGCTCTCTCTCGGCGGCGTGGACGCGCTTGATGAGGAACTGCTGGATGCAATCGGTTTGATGCTGGAACGCTATTCGGTGCTGCGTTATTCCGAGCATTTAAGCTTGAGCGCAAACGCCGGCCACCTCTACGATTTACTGCCCATCCCGTATTCTGCTGAGGCGGTTGCGCACGTCAGCGCACGGATTAAAGCCACCCAAGTTCGACTCGGCCGACGCATCGCCATTGAGAACGTGTCTTGCTATCTGACGCCCGGTGCGGAGATGTCCGAGCTCGAATTTTTGCGCCAGGTGCTTGATCGAGCCGATTGCGATTTGCTGCTCGACGTCAATAATGTGTATGTCAATTCGGTCAACTTTGGTTTTGATGCGCGGGCCTACATTGACGCTTTGCCGACCGATCGAATTGCTTACCTGCATGTTGCCGGCCACGATCACGAAGCTGAAGATCTGGTGATCGACACCCACGGCGCAGCGGTTGCCGATCCGGTCTGGGCGCTGCTGCGCCATAGCTACCAGCGACACGGCGCGAAACCGACGCTTCTCGAGCGCGATTTTAATTTTCCGCCGTTTGCTGAGCTGCTAGCAGAGCTCGGTCAAATTCGCAGCCATCAGCACAGTTTCGCGTAAGCGCAAATGACGATGCATGCAACGATTAGCGCGTTGACCGAAGCGGTCCGCGATCCGTCATTGGCCGTTCCCGCGGGTTTTGATGCGAACCGCCTGGGCGTCTATCGGCGTTTGGTTTTGAACAACCTGTTGAGCATTTTTAGCGCGAATTTCCCGGTTGCAAAGCGCACGCTGGCGGGAGATTTCAACGATCTCGTGGCCCGATTTTTGCGCGATCACGCTGCCACAACGCCCCTTTTTCCGGAACTCCCGCAGGAACTTATTGCATTTGTCCTCGCGCACCCGGATCCGCGAAGGCCGTTCCTAGCCGAGCTGCTGCACTATGAGTGGATTGAACTCAAGCTTAAGTTGCTCGACGACGCCAGCCATTCGCCGCCGCCTGCCGGCTTCCTTAAATTGCATCCCGCTGCAGAGCCGCTGGCCTATCACTTTCCCGTGGAACGTATCAGCCGCGCTTTTCAACCAGAAGCGCCGGGCACACAGCCGACCTTTCTGCTCGCCTATCGCGACGCGCGCGGTCGGGTGCAGTTTCATCTGCTTGAGGTCGCCGCGTATTTGTTACTCGCACAGCTCATGGCGCAAGGCGCACAAACTGAAGCCGCGCTAGTCGATACGGTGCTCAGACAGTTGGGTCTTTCATTTGAGCAAGCAGGCGCGGAAGCGCGCGGCACGCTTGTGCACTTTATTGGCCTTGGGGTCGTCGTTGCGGGCTAAGCGCGTGATCTATACTCAGCTGACCGCGCCCGCCGCTAACACCAGTTCAATACACGCGTGCTATTGACCGACCGACAACGCTACGCACCAGACGCCATAGAGCTTGAGTTGGATCAGGTTTCCCCGATCCACGTAGTGATCAGCGAGCGCGCCCCAGAGTTTCAAGCCTTCTTGGATCAGCGCTCCCAAGAATACGATCAAAATTTTGGCAACCAAGACGCCCGTCTCAAGCAGATAGCGTTGGATGCGCTGCAGGTCGCATACGCCCGATTCGCCTGGCGGCACGGCACTTGGGGCAACGATCTGCACCAGTATCACAACGAACACCACGCCATGGAAATCATGGATCGGCGCATCCGGCGCCTGTGCGCGGTGGTCGGTGCGAATGCGCTCGAACCGCAGGAGTGGCTATTGCTGACGCTGTTCGGCGCCATGCATGACCTGCGCCAGCGCGAAACGCCCGATTTCGAGCAGCCGGTTGGCGCCAATGAGTCGGCCTCCATCGACGAGGCGCGGCGCATTTTGCTCGGCTGCGGCCTAGACGAAGTGCGCGACCACGACTTCTTGGTCTGCCTGGAGATGATGATTGCAGGCTCTACCTTTGACACGCGCCTGCACAAGCCGATGCTGCTCACCGCTGCTGAAGCCGCCACCGCAGTCGGTGCGTTGGCCCCCACAATCGTTAAAGAACTCAAGCGCCAGCAACCCGACTGGGAATCGGACCCCAAACTTAAACGCCGCGTGCGCTTAACTTTGCTGGCATCGGACCTGGATACCGCCAATGTGGGAGAGCCATTGAAACTGCTTGGCGAAAGTGCGGTACGGCTGTGTCTCGAGCGTGAGTCGCGCTGCAATCGCGCAGCCTTAGCAGAGGACTCAGCGCTGCCATGCTTACAGTTTCTAACGGCGGGACAGGAGCGCTATTTCTTCGATTTACATCGGTTTTATTCCGACTTGGGCGAACGCGCCTTTGGGCCACAGAAGGCCAGCAATGGGCCGTTGGTGTACGAAATCTCGCGGCGTATGCATCATCGCTTTGGCATCACGCCTGACGCCAAAACACGCGGCCGTGAGGTGATAGACGAGTTCGTTCACCTCACACAGTCCCTAGACGCGCGCTGAGCTAGTGACACTATGGACGCTGAAAACACGCTTCATCCGCAAGCTCTTAAGGAAGCAGGCGCAATCTATGAGGCAACCCGCACCGGCGCGCTGTTTTATCTAGCGGCCTGGCTGCTAATTGGCGGGTTTTCCGGTGCGTTTACCAGCAATACAACGCTCGCGATCGCGATCGCACTCGGCTTTATGGGCCTGCACGCGGCGCGCCAGCTGCCGCCACCTGCAAGGTATGAAGCGCTGAAGGCCTGGCAAAAGCGCTTCGATTTCTTAGCACCCACGCCGTCACTTTTATGGGCGCCCATTGCCGTGTGGTCGAGCGACCCTTCTTTTGACGGCACGCTGCGCTCGACCCTGTGGATTTGCACGGTGGCCTTCGCAACGGCCATGGCGCATGCCTATGGCGGTCGGCCTGCGCTTGCCATCCTCGGGATCTCGCTTGTTTACCTGCCCGGCCTGCTGGCGCTTTGGCTGCGCGCGATCGATTTGCCACTTGCGATCGGGTTAAGCGTGTATTTTTTGTACCTATGCGGTGCGCTCAAGCGCAGCGTCGATGCGCACCGGCGGCGCATTGCCCTGGAGACTGAATTGCAGGTGCGTAACCAAGAGCTGTTGCGCTTGAGCGTGACCGACGCTCTGACCGGCTTGGCTAATCGACGCCACTTGAATATCCAGGCAGACGCAGCTCTGGCGCGCTCAACGCATGAATCAAACCCCGTCAGCCTGCTATTGATCGATATCGACCATTTCAAAGCGATCAATGATTCGCGCGGCCACGCGGGCGGCGACGATGCGTTGATCGATCTAGCGCGCTGCCTAGAGTCTTCATTGAGCGGCGTGCAGGCAATCGTCGCACGTGTGGGCGGGGAAGAATTTGCGGTATTGCTCGAGCGCACGCCGCGCACGGTTGCGCTGCGGCATGCGGTCGGCATCCAGCAGACGCTTGAATCTAAAAACGCAGGCATCACGCTGAGTATTGGGGTGGCCGAGCAGCTTGGGGGTGAGCTTACTCAGCTGCTGCGCCGCGCGGATCGCGCTCTCTATGCAGCGAAAGCGGCCGGTCGCAACGCTGTGCGGATGGACGCCTAGGTGCCAGTGTAAACTGCGCGCCCCGCAAAAACCCCACTGGCGAACCCTTGCGTCTTAGACTTCAACCCGCTCTTTTCGTGCTGTTTACGATGCTCCTTTACGCAGCCGTGCAACTGCATTTTGACCGTGCGGGGATGTATCAAATCTCCGGCGATGAGCCACATTACCTAGTCAACGGCCTGTCGATTGCGCAGGACGGCGACCTCAAGTTGGATAACAACTACGCCGCTCTCAACAATCCAGGTATTGGACCGTTGTTTCCGCATGCCTATGAGACCGCTAACGGCTGGTATCCGTTTCGCGGCATCGGTGTGCCGCTGCTGGTGGCATGGCCCGGGACGTATTTCGGTGCAGTCGGGGCGCGAGTAGCGCTCGCGCTGTTGGTGGGGCTATTGACCTTGCCAGTCTATTACGTTGCACGGCGCGTATTGCATGACTCAACTTTAAGCATCGCAGTCAGCGCGGCGTTCCTATGGGCCCTGCCGTTTGTAGTTTGTGCCGGCTTGCTGTTTCCAGATGTTCTGACCGGTGCATTAAGTTTTGCGGCAACAGCGCTTCTGTTTGCGCGGACTGACGCTGTCTGGCGGCTTCGCGATCGCGTGTTGTTCGCTTGCGCAGTGAGCGCCATTTGCGTGGTTTATTGGCGGCATTTACCGGTGCTTGGCGTGTTCGCGTTAGCCTTTATTGCGCAATCTTTATGGTTGCACGGCGTGCGCTCGGTGGCACAGTTCAAGCTCCGCGCGCTATTTTCGCGCCCAAGCTTTCGCCAGGATTTAGGGGTGTTGGTTGCACTCGCGCTGTGCGTGGCTTTTACGGCCGCGTACATCCTGTGGTACCAGCTCACCTCCCGCGGGGACGGATTTATCTACATCACCGCGCCGTGGCGTTGGATTGAGCCGTTTGTGGGCCACCACCTCGATCAAAACCACGGCATTCTTTGGCGCAATCCGCTGCTGTGGCTGGCCCTGCCGGGCTGGTATCTATTGTGGCGCCAGCAGCGCGCTTTGTTTGTGCTGATTGCCGCGCTGTACGTCGTGCTGTTGTTGCCACAATGCATGACCGATATGCAATACGGCGCGCATGGAATCGGCGGCCGCTACACGTGGAACTTCATCTGGCTCTGGTTTTTTCCACTGTGCGCGATGATCGCTTGGATGCGCGATATTCGCCACGCTGGCCGATGGTTAGGGGCTCTGATCGGTGCGAGCTTTTTTTGGCAGCTAACCATGGCACCGCAGTGGTTTACAGGCGCGCAGGGCAATCGATTGCTGATGTTCCAGTCAGTAAAGACTCCGTTCACCGGGAGTATTTTAGGTGAGGCGCGCTGGATCCTGCCAGCGTTTAATTTTGACGGCAGCGCGTTCAGTTCGCTGCTGAACTTGTGGTGGCTGGCGCTGGTACTGCTTGCGCTCGCCTTTGTGCCGCTGATGCGCCTAATTAGAATCCCCCGGCAGCGCTTGATCGCCGCGCTGGCTGTCAGCGTAGCGACGCTTGGCGTGTCGTTGCTTGGGCTCGCGCGGAGCTCCCAGCCCAGTACGCTGGCCATTGAAGCCGATTACATTGCATCTGATGAGCCACTGCTGAATGAAGCGCGCACACGCGCACCGGGCCAGGGCGGCTTCGTGGGGTATTACGCACGCTTTAAGCTCGCACCGGGCCACTACCGCTGCGAATTTGACTACACCGCGCCGCTAGGCGGAGTCGGTTGGGAGCTTCGACGCGCCGCGCAGATGGGCAACAGCGCGCGCATTGATATAGGCGTACTTCCGCCGGTTTCTGAGTCGCACCCGCGTGGCCGTCCGCTGAGCGATGCCAGCTTTAATTTCAACGTGGGCATTGACGATGAATGGCCGATTGCGGGCGTCAGTTTGTGGACCGATGGCACCGGCCCGGTAAGCTTGCGCAGCATCAACCTAACCCGCCTCGGGCCGCCAACCGGTCCCAGCGGCCAACCACAGGACTAACCATGCGCTGGCTTGAAAAAACCCACGGACGATTTGTCCACTCCCGACGAGTTCGAGTGCTGGCGACCATGCTGGCAGCCGAATTGCCAAACGGCGCCAGCGTGCTCGATATTGGCAGCGGCGACGGAGCGCTCGCGCGCCTGATTGCCGATCTTCGCCCCGATCTGAAGATCAGTGGCGTGGATGTGCTGGTGCGCGAGCACACGCAGATTCCGGTGCAAGCCTTCGATGGCATGACATTGCCCTTAGCCGATCAGTCCTTCGACGCCGCGCTATTTGTCGATGTGCTGCATCACGCTTCAGACGCACAGCGCTTGCTGCACGAGGCCGCACGCGTAAGCCGAAAATGCGTGGTGATCAAAGACCACTTTCGCGAAGGTTTTTTAGCCAACACCACGCTGCGCTTGATGGACTGGGTAGGCAATGCGCGCCACGGCGTGGCGCTGCCCTATAACTATCTGAATCGCGCCGAGTGGCAAACCGCATTTGCAAGCGCCCGGCTCAAGCCCATTAACGAATCAAGCCACGTGCCCATTTATCCGCGCTGGGTGTCTTGGGTTTTCGGGCGCGGGTTGCACTTCGTCGGAAGTTACGCGGTGAACCACAACAATGCTTGATCAGTGGTATTCCTCACCGCCAGAGACGTTCATCGACTCAGCGGTGATGTAGTCGGATTGAGCCGACGCGAGAAAGGCGCACGCGTTGGCCGTGTCACTCTGTAGCCCCGGTCGACCGAGCGGAATTCGGTTCTTCATCGCCAGTAAATACTCATCAAGCGTGAGCCCAAGCGCTTTCGAGAAAAACTCGTTTTGCCAACCGCCCAAGCCGGTGGTGACATGGTTCGGGCAAATCGCGTTGACGTTGATCTTATGTTTAGCCAGCTCGATTGCGGCTACTCGGGTGAGCCCAATCAAGCCGTGTTTGGACGATGTGTAGGCGCTCGCAAATGGAAATCCCGATTTGGCCGCTTGCGACGCGATGTTGATGATTTTGCCACCGCGACCCTGTGCGATCATTTGCTTGGCCACGTGCTTGGTGCAAAAAAACACGCCGCGCAAGTTAACTCCCAGCACCGCATCCCATTCCTCAGCGCTCATATCGATCAGTTGTTTCATTAAATAACCGACGCCGGCGTTATTAACCAGCACATCTACGCCACCAAACGCCTCCACAGCCGTCGCGACCAACTGCGCGCATTGGTCCTCGTAGAGCACGTTGCACACCGCGGTGACAGCTTCCGCGCCGAGCGCACGAATATCGGCTGCGATCGATTCCATCTCCTCAGTGGCGCCAATCGCTGAAGCCGGGAACTCCGGGCCCGCTGCGCGCCCGATATCGGCGATCACCAGGCGACAGCCTTCATCGGCAAATCGATAAGCCATCGCAGCGCCGATCCCAGCGCGGCGTCCGGCGCCGGTAATGATGACTACTTTCCCTTTCAAATCCGGAAAATTAGCCACGCTTCAAGCCTCAATGTCTTCGCTAACGACGAACACTGGATTATCGGCAAACGCTTGAAACTCAGCGGCAACCTTTTGCATTGGCGCCGTGGCGATGTCGGCAAACAGCGCGCTCATATCGGCGACGGACAAAATCTCGGTGTATTGGTAAGGCGCCGCAGCACTTGAACCCAGCACACTTTGCGATCGGTACACCTTAAAACGCTCAACAGAAGGCAGTCCATTGACGGTCGGCAGGTCCACACTGCGAGCCCATGCCTCGTAATCGGCTGGAGATTTATCCGCTTTCAGGTTGAACAGCACGATCAAAGTAGGCATGGTCTTTAACTCCAGTTAACAATCGAGCGCGGACCCTAAAAGCGCCGCCGTGATGAGTTCATCAATATGGCACTGATCCAAGTCTATTTCAGCCACGAGCAGCGAATTGCCCATATCGTGCTCAATCGTCCCGAAAAAGCCAACGCACTGACACAAGTGATGTGGGAGCAACTCGAGCAAGCGGTGATCGAGGCGAGCGCACTAGACGGAATCCGCGCGCTGGTGCTCGAAAGCGCATCCGAGAAAGCGTTCTCAGCCGGTGCCGACATTGCAGAGTTACGCGCGATGATCAACGACCCTGCGCGCCTTAGCGCGAACCATTTAAGCGTGCAGCGCGCCTCGCTTGCGCTCGATGCCTGCGTGCTGCCGACGCTCGCTGTGATTCGCGGAGCGTGCGTTGGCGGCGGTTTGGGCCTCGCCTTAGCCTGCGATTTTCGGATCGCCGACTCAAGCGCGCGCTTTGCGCTCACGCCAGCCAAGCTCGGCTTGAGCTATTCGTTAAATGACACGCGGCGCTTGCAAAGGATTGTCGGCCCCAGCGTGGCGCGGCGCATGCTGCTGCTGGGTGAGCCGCTAGATGCGCTCGAGGCCACACGCGTGGGCCTGATCGAGACAAGCTATGCGCCAGGCGACTTGCTCAGCAAGTCCACGGAATTCCTTGATGCACTGGCTTGCGCATCGCCGTTCGCGATGCGCACGATTAAAGCCACATTGCAGCGCATTGAGCGCGGCCAGTTAGAAGACGATGCCGACACCCGGGCTGAGTTTGCAGCCGCGTTTAACGCGCCTGATTTCATCCACGCAGCGGGCTGTTTTATCAACAAGCAGCCGATCAGCTTTTGAGAGATCTCGGCCTGCGCTAACTGATCAATAAGCAGACGGATTAAACATATTCGTTCCACGAAACGCACGTTTGGAGAGAACAGCTGGCTGATTTTCAAGTCACGCCCGCCATTGTTTGGTTGGCCGGGGCAATCTGCATGGCGTTTGTGATGCGGATCATCGTTTGAGCGACCAATCCGTTTAATTTAATCAAGCAATATTCGCGGTCACTGCCAGCGCAACTGTGCCGACGGCCCTCGCTGACCCAATCCTCTATCCGCTAAGTTAAGCAGTTATCAGAAGCGATGGTTTTTTCATCGCGGCGTTTGTGCTGATTATTGCGAGGCGACCGCAGACCGATCCCACGGCGCCACATTAGGACTTCCGAGCGGCTGCACCAGACCATTTTCATAGCGCGCCACTGATGAAACATCTACGTTTTGAAGGCTGCTAAAGTTGCCAGCGACAAGCATGCCGTTCGAATCGGCGAGTAATTTCCAAATAGTCGCCGGCATCTGCGGCTGGATCAGCGGTTTCCAAGCATTCGGGCCGACCAGACGCACGAGGTGCACAGGCGGCAGATATCCATTGATACTTTCGGGTGAAAGGGTGCCACCAACGTGCAGCGTGTTATTAAACACCTCGAGTGAGGCTGCATACCCGTGATAGCGGCCTACGACAGTCTTCCCAGTATCCGTGATGGCTAATAGTCGTCCGCGACAGATAATGGAGCAGGTGAGCGAGTTCTGTACTGCGTAAAGCGTGTCTCCAATGCTCACAAAATCGGCCACAAACTGAATCGAGTCTTGTAATAAGTCAAACGGCAATGATCGCCAGCCTTGTGCTGTCAAGCTTGCAATCGCTACGTTTCTACCAGCGATTTGAAAGCCCTCATCCGACGACGCATACAGTGCATTTTTGTGCACGTGCAAGGTTCTAATGGCTGGAAACATCGATGGATTTCCAAGGTTGGTCGGATCTCGCCAAGCCCTGCCGTTCCAACGCACAAGACCGTTCGTCGAGTGACCTGCAGAGGTGAGAAATAGGCCGCCCGCGTAGAGCTCGTCATTGAAAACAGCGAGCGAATAGGCTTCGTAGTAAAGACCTTGCGCAAGCGCATGCCAGCGCTCGCCATCAAATCGCGCAATAGCGTTCGCCGGCACTCTGGCGGCTAAGGAGAAGCTACCGGCGACGTGGATCTCGCCGCGATATAAAGCCAACGCGTAGGCGGGCCCGTTTACGCCGGCACCCGGCTGCCCGAGCGCATGCCAGCGCGCGCCGTCAAAGCGCGCGATATTGCTTACCGGCGCATCTCCACACACGCTAAAGGAGCCGGCGACGATCAAATCGCCATTGGGCATGCGCAACATGTCGTAAATCGAACCGTCGCAGCCGGGTCGTAGGCCAGCAAAGCCATTCCCCAGCGGCGCGCCATGCGATATCGGCGCCAGCATTACCAGCAATAAGGCCCAAAGAAATCGGTGCATGAAAGTGGCTTCCAGTGTTGCGGCTCGGAGCATGCAGTCTATCCGCTATTGATGACGGTTAGGTTCAATGCCTAAAACCTAGAGAAGCGTGCACGCCTCAGCAAACTCCAGTCGCGGTGATCGCGGAAACACCTTTGCCGGATCGCCTTTCCCGAGGGTGCAAATAAAGTTGATGACCAGCGAGGTGTCTTTGAAAAACTCAGCGTTCAGGGCAACCGGATCAAAGCCTGACATCGGCCCGCAATCGAGATCGCATGCGCGCGCTGCCAACATGAAGTAAGCACCTTGTAGTGAGCTGTTGCGAAACGCTGTGGACTCAATCAGCGCGTCATTGCCCGCAAACCACGAGCGCGCGTCGGCGTGCGGAAATAGCCTGGGCAGGAGCTCGTAAAACTTAAGATCGTAGGCAATCAAAGCGGTCACGGGAGCCGCGCTGATTTTCGCTCGATTGGATTCAAGCACAAGCGGCAACAGGCGCGCGCGACCCTCGGGGGTGCGCACAAAGTGAATGCGCATCGGCGAGCAATTCGCGGACGTTGGCCCCCATTTTGTGAGCTCATACACAGCTTCTAACTGTGCATCACTGACGGCAACATCCAGGTAGCCATTCTGCGTGCGCGCCTGGCGAAACAGGGTGTCTAGTGCGGCGTGATCAAGCATGGAGTTGTCCTATTCGAAAGAGGTGAGCCTTTAGTGTAGGCAATGGACCGCATATGCATCGTAAATTGACGCGACTCCATTAAACTTAAGGGCATTCCTACTTTGAGCATCTCCCATGAATAAGCCGCTTTCCGCAACGGCCAGCAAGGCTGCGTCTGTGATCAATCCTTTCGATTTCTATGACGTGCGCTCGCTGCTTAGCGAAGACGAGCAGATGGTCCAGGACACCGTCGCGCGGTTTACTGACGAGCGCATTCTGCCGATCATCGCCGATGCTTTTGATCAGCACCGATTTCCGAAAGAACTGATTCCTGAGATTGCCGAGCTCGGTCTGCTCGGCTCGAGCCTGCCGGTCGAATATGGCTGTGGCGGCATGAATGCAGTCAGCTACGGCTTGATTTGCCAGGAGCTCGAGCGCGGTGATTCGGGTATTCGCTCGTTCGTGTCGGTGCAAAGCTCGCTGTGCATGTACCCCATCTACGCGTTTGGCACAGAAGAGCAGCGGCGAAGATTCTTGCCCGGCATGGCCAAAGGTGAATTGATTGGCTGCTTCGGTTTGACCGAGCCGCACGGCGGGTCTGACCCTGGCAACATGAAAACCCATGCCAAGCGCGAAGCAGGCGGCGACTGGATTTTAAACGGCGCAAAAATGTGGATCACCAACGGGGGTATCTGCAATTTGGCCATCGTCTGGGCGATGACCGAAGAAGGCATCAACGGCTTTATCGTCGAGCGCGACATGCCCGGCTTCACCACCCGCGACATTCAGCGCAAGATGAGCTTGCGCGCGTCAATTACCAGCGAGCTGTTCTTCGACAACGTGCGCGTGCCAGAAGCCAATCGCTTACCGAATGTCAGAGGGCTCAAGGGTCCACTATCGTGCCTGACCCAGGCGCGCTACGGCATTACGTGGGGCCCGATCGGCGCGGCAATCGCATGCTTTCAGGAAGTGCTCGAACATTCCAAAACCCGCATGCTGTTTGACAAGCCGCTGGCTGGCACGCAAACCGTGCAGCGGCGCTTGGCGGAAATGTCGCGGCGGATTACCACCGCGCAGCTGCTGTCGCTGCAGCTAGGCCGTTTGAAGGATCTGGGCAAGTTACAGCCTGCACAAGTTTCAATGGCCAAGTGGAACAACGTGCGCATGGCGTTGGACATTTCACGCGACGCGCGCGACCTGCTCGGCGGCGGCGGTATCACGGTGGACTACTCGCCGATCCGCCACATGCTGAACCTTGAATCGGTAGTGACCTACGAGGGCACCGAGACCGTTCACGAGCTGGTCGTTGGGCGGGAATTGACCGGTTTGAATGCGTTTACCTAGGCACATTGACCGATCAGCTTTGCTGCACCGCAGCGCTGATCGGTAAACAATCGCTTAGCATGCTTGACCAAGTTAGGCGCTAGGCAGGTAAACTAAAATCTATGGCCACCTCAATCAAAAACCGCAACATCGTCCGTATCGATATCAACGCAGAAGCGCGCAACAGCCAAACGCACGGCTGGCAGGTGCGCCTCTCACGTAAAGGCATTAGTACGTCCAAATTCTTCTCTGACGGCAAATGCGGCGGCAAGCGTAAAGCGCTGGCCCTCGCGCGTGAATTCCGCGATGAAGCGGTCGCGACCATGCCTAAATTGACCCGCTTTGAAATTGCGCAGCGCAAAACATCGCGCAACACCTCGGGCGTTGTCGGCGTGCACTATTCCGAAGCCAACTTCCGCAAGCGCGACAAGGTCTATCCAACCAAAAGCTGGGTAGCTACTTGGTCTTTGTCCCCCGGCGTGGCGCGTTCAAGACGCTTCTCGGTGGACAAACTAGGCGAGGAGAAAGCTTTTAAAGCGGCGGTTGAGTTTCGCGCGCAAATGCTCAAGAAGCTCGAAGAACAGCAATAACCCAGGTCACTTAACTGCGCCAATGTGTTCAGCATCGCGGTGCTGAGCACTACAATCGCGGCCTTTAATTTGAAGGCACAAGCGACCATGGCGACAGATATCCGATCACTCCTTTCGCGCAGCAAGCAGGTCAATCGCGCGGAAATCGTCGATCAGAATTTCACAAGCGTGGTTCGCGCCCTGTCGGGCATACAGGCGCCTCGGGTTGACGATGGCGCAAAGCCATTTGCCCACTCCTCCATTACAGCCGGTGATTTTCGCGAGCTGTTTGAATCGCAGCTGATCTCACGTCATCTCGATTTGATGGCGCGCGTGTTGCGCGTGCAAAACAAGGTCTTCTACACGATTGGATCTTCCGGTCATGAAGGCAATGCGCTGGTCGCGCGGGCGGCCCGTGAGACCGATCCGGCGTTCTTGCATTATCGATCCGGCGCCTTTATGGCCGAGCGTTCGCGCAAAGTGGCGGGAATCGATCCGGTCTGGGATTCGGCGCTGTCGTTTGCCGCGAGCGCCGAAGATAAAGCCTCAGGCGGGCGTCACAAAGTGTGGGGCTCCAAGCCGCTGTGGGTCTTGCCGCAAACCTCCACCATTGCCTCGCACCTACCCAAAGCGCTCGGCACGGCGCTGGCGATTGAGCAAAGCGTGCGCGTCGGCCATCCCTTGCCCATCCCGAACGATTCGATCGCGATCTGCTCATTCGGCGATGCGTCGGCCAATCACTCGACCGCCCAAGGCGCGTTCAATGCCGCGCAGTGGGCCGCGCACCAGGGCTTGCCGGCGCCGGTGCTGTTTGTGTGTGAGGACAACGGCATCGGCATTTCGGTGCGCACGCCGGCAAATTGGATTGCCAGGAGTTTTTCCGAGCGCCACGCCTTGAACTATTTTTATGCGGACGGCCTTGATCTGGTCGCCGGTTTTGATCCGGTTAATGCCGCAGTGCAAGCGTGCCGACAAACGCGCGCGCCGACTTTCTTACATCTCAAAACCGTGCGCCTGATGGGCCACGCGGGCACCGATTTTGAAGTCGAGTACCGCGCTTTGGAGGATGTGCTCGACGGCGAAGCGGCGGATCCCTTGCTGATTGCCGCCATTCAGGCGATCCACGCCGGAATCTTTTCAAGCGCTGAACTGCTCGATCGCTACGAAGCAATGCGCGAGCGCTGTCTCAAAGCAGCACACAGCGCAGATGAGCGCCCGCGCCTGAAAACAATCGCTGAAGTGGCGCGCCCTTTAGCGCCGTTGACGCTCACTGAAGTCGCCGCTGAAGCCGAGCGCACGGCGCCACTCGCCCAGCGCATTGCCGCGTTTGGTAGCGAAGCCCAGTTACCGGAGGCGCAAGCGCCGAAACATTTGGCCATCCAGATCAACCAAACGCTATTCGACATGATGGCCAAATATCCCGAAGCGCTGATTTTCGGTGAGGACGTCGCGCTTAAGGGCGGCGTTTACACGGTCACGAAAGGCTTGTTCAAGGCCTTCAGGGGCGCGCGCGTGTTTAATACTTTGCTTGATGAGCAAACCATTTTGGGCATGGCGCAGGGCTACGCCAACATGGGCATGCTGCCGATTCCGGAGATTCAATACCTCGCTTATTTCCACAACGCGTGCGACCAAATACGCGGTGAGGCGGCGTCGTTGCAGTTTTTCTCCAACGACCAGTTCCGCAATCCGATGGTGGTGCGCATGGCCGGATTGGGCTACCAAAAAGGCTTCGGTGGGCATTTTCACAACGACAACTCGATGGCCGCGCTGCGCGACATTCCGGGCTTGATCGTCGGCTGTCCGAGCCGCGGCGACGACGCGAGCTTGATGTTGCGTACCTTGCTTGCGCTGGCACGGGTCAATGGCCGCGTTAGCATTTTTCTTGAGCCGATTGCGCTGTACATGACCAAAGATTTGTACGAACCCGGCGATGGCGCGTGGTTGACGCCCTACCCGGCGCCCGATCAGGCAATGGCCTATTTGAGCCCGCGCATTTATCACGCTGAGGCGCGTTCGATCTTGGTGGTCAGCTATGGCAACGGCGTGCCGATGTCCCTCAAGGCAATCCGCCGCCTTGAGCAAGCAACCACTGCCAAAGTGCGCCTGCTGGATTTACGCTGGCTCCAGCCGCTGAACCACGAAGCAATCGTCGCGAATGCCCGCGAGTGCGAGCGCGTGCTGATCGTCGATGAAGGACGCTTCACTGCAAGCGTAGGCGAAGGCGTGATCACCGCGCTCGTTGAGGGGCGCTTAGGCCACAAGCCGATTGAACGCGTGGTAGGCGTGGACTGCTTCACACCACTCGGCGCTGCCGCCGGGCTGCTGCTGCCAAGCGAAGAGGAAGTGTTCGAGGCACTACAAAAACTGCTGCGCCGCCACACATAAAATTTGGTCCAAACTGCTCGGCGCCAATTGCCTTGGTGACGCGGTAGTGCACAGGAGCTATGGGGCAGTTTGAAAAACCTTAAGCGAGCGAGTCGAGGGACGTGCGCACCGCGCGCAGGAACCGCAGCGGACATGGAGTCTCGTTAAGGATTCCGAGCACGGAGCAACTTAGCCATCGGCTCGTGCAGTAGGTTTTTCAAACTGCCCTGTGCCTCAGCTCCAAAAAGAACGGGGCGGCACTCATCGTTCCTTTCGTCACTCTTTCCAAGTTGAATAGAGTGGTTTATCGTCAGGTCTCGAAATTCAATTCCACAACCAAAAAAGGGGATTTAAATGTTGCGTTCCGCAATCTTGGGTTTATTACTGACTTGGTCGTTTGGCGCGTGCGCGCTGAGCATCGAGAGCGTCACCTTTATGACTGACGACGGCGGCGAGCCGGGCGAAGAAGTCGAGGCGTTTTTGGCCACCGATCAAACGCAGCATTTTCAAATTGACCTTGACGAAACAAAAGCCGGCAAGCATTCCTTTGTGGTTGAGTTTTGGGCAGTTGAAGTTGTTGGCGCGTCGAATGTGAAGGTGACTGAGTTCAAGTCGGATGCGCTAATCGCTAATACGATCAATGCCAGCGTTTCACTGCCGCGCGACTGGCCCGTGGGTGAATATCGCCTTGATGTCAAAATGGACGGCAAGACGATCGACTCATTCGAATACGTGGTCGGCGAACCCTAACAGCAGCGAGTCGCCCCGCGACCAAAGCGCGCCGTTTTGCGCGCTTTAAAAAATTCCGCCCGATTAAGCGGCGCGCGCTCCGGGTGATGGAGCGCACAGTGCGCTAGGTAGCGATCAAAATCTGGCGCTCCAATCAACGCGCGACCCAGTTCGCGCAACCAGCGCAAGCGTTCCCAAAACATGCGTTTCCAAAACTTAAGCGGCTGCATACGCGGTCTCCTGTGTGGTGGGATAGGCTATTCGCCACGCAATCCGCGCAGAGCGCGCACCGAATACCAGCATGGCCAACACGATGGCCATAAAGAAACCGGCAAGGCTGGCGTTTAAGTAGTCATTGAAAAGAATTTGCTGCATTTGCGCCGACGACGTAGCCGGGAACAAAACGGTGCCGGCCGCAAGCGCCGCGCCATTTACCTCGGCATGCGCAAGAAAGCCGATTTTTGGATTGTCGTGAAATATTTTCATCGAGCCGGCGTTCAGCGTACACACCAGTAGCCACACGAGCGGTACAGCCGTAATCCACAAATAGCGCTCGCGCTTCATCTTGATCAAACACACGCTGGCAAAGATCAGCGCAATCACCGCGAGCATCTGGTTGGCGATGCCAAACAGCGGCCACAGCGTGTTGATACCGCCCAGCGGATCAATCACGCCGGCATATAAAAAATAACCCCAGCCGCCCACGCATAGCTCCGTCGCCAACATGCTGGCCGTCCACGAATCAGTGCGACCTAGCGGCTTGTGTATGCTGCCGAGCAGATCCTGAATCAAAAATCGACCTACCCGGGTGCCCGCATCCACGGTCGTCAAAATAAATAGCGCTTCAAACAAAATGGCGTAGTGGTACCAAAACGCGAGCATGCCGTCGCCAGAAATGACCCGGTTAAAAATCTCGGCCATTCCCACGGCAAGCGTCGGCGCGCCACCCGTGCGCGACAAAATGGTGGTCTCGCCGACCTCGCGCGCCGTATTGCTGAGCATCTCGGGGGTGACCACAAATCCCCATGACGCGATCGCCTGCGCGGCGGAATCAACGGTTGTGCCGATCAACGCCACGGGGCTGTTCATTGCGAAGTACACCCCGGGCTCCAGCACGCAAGCGGCCACCAGCGCCATGATTGCGACGAACGCCTCCATCAACATCGCCGCATAGCCGACATACGGAATATCGGCCTCGCTTGAAATCATCTTGGGCGTCGTGCCAGACGCGACCAGTGAATGAAAGCCCGAAACCGCGCCGCAGGCGATCGTGATGAATAAAAACGGAAACAGCGAGCCCGACCAAACCGGTCCCGAGCCGTCCACGAAACGCGTCAAAGCGGGCATTTTGAGATCTGGCGCGACCACAAAAATGGCCAGCGCCAGCAGCACCACGGTGCCGATCTTCAGAAACGTTGAGAGGTAATCGCGCGGCGCCAGCAGCAGCCACACCGGCAATACCGCCGCGACAAAGCCGTAGCCAATCAGTAACAGCGCGAGGGTTTTGCCATCCAGCGTGAACCACGGTGCCAGAGTTGGATTAGCCGCCACGATGCCGCCCAGCCACACCGAGAGCAGCAGCAGCACCAGGCCAATCAACGACACCTCGCCCACGCATCCCGGCCTAAACCAGCGCAAATAGCAGCCCATCAGCAGCGCCACGGGGATGGTCATTGCCACGGTAAACGTGCCCCAAGGGCTTTGCGCCAACGCTTTGACCACCACCAGCGCGAGCACCGCCAGCAAGATAATCATGATCATCAAAATGCCGATCATCGCCGTCGCACCGGCGGCTGCGCCCATTTCCGAACGAATCATGTCGCCTAACGAGCGCCCATCGCGCCGGGTGGACAGAAACAGCGTGATCATGTCCTGCACGGCACCTGCCAGCACCACGCCAACCAAAATCCAAAGCGTGCCCGGTAAATAGCCCAGCTGAGCGGCCAACACCGGCCCGATCAGCGGACCTGCCCCAGCGATCGCGGCAAAGTGGTGCCCAAACACCACGTGACGATCGGTTATATCATCCATAGACCATCTGTACGGATGGTGCTAGGATGGCGGATGAAACAAGCAGCTGCAAATCCACTGCCGACAAAGCCGCCTGAATCCGAAAAGATCACGATCAACTTAGGGTTCGTCGATCTGGGTCAGATTGATCTGCTGGTGAGCGAGAGTTTTTACAGCAATCGCAGCGATTTCATTCGCACCGCCATCCGCAACCAGCTTAAGTTTCACGCCGATTCGGTCAATCAAGTGGTCGCGCGCAAAATGCTGGTGCTGGGACTGCAGCATTTCAGCGCTGAGCAGCTGCGCGCTCTCGAACGCGCGCGTGAAACCTTGCACATTCGCGTGCTCGGCTTGGCCACCATTGCCGAGGACGTGACGCCACAGCTCGCACTTGCCACCATCGAATCCATTGAAGTGCTAGGTGCACTGCGCGCCAGCCCCGAAATCACTAAAGCGCTCGCGCAACGCGTGCGCTGATCCGTAAGAACCTCAACTACAGGTACCCATGAACCCTTCTGTTTCAGACCTTATGCGCAAAGCGACGCACCTGACCCAAGCCGGCCAGCTTAAAGACGCAACGCTTGCAATCCAGGCACTTTTGACCAAGCGCCCCACGAATATTCCGGCGCTGACCGTACCCGTCGCGGCGCGCTTGCAAGCCCACCGCGCCCTGCCCGGCCCAAGCCGCAAGCCTGATTTGCGAACTGGCAGCTTTATCGGCGCAAGCCATAGCAATCGCGGCCTAACCCGAAGCTACAAGCTATATTCGCCGCCCCATACGGGCGACGATCAACGCCCATTGATTGTGATGCTGCATGGCTGCACGCAAAACCCGGACGACTTTGCCGCCGGTACCGGTATGAACGAACTCGCTGCCGCGCGCGGCTTGTTTGTGCTGTATCCCGCGCAATCGGCAGACGCCAATCCGACACGCTGCTGGAACTGGTTTAAGGGCGAGCACCAGCAACAAAATGGCGAATCAGCGCTGCTAGCGGACCTCACGCAAACCATCATCCAGCAGCACGCGGTCGACCCCAAGCGCGTCTATATCGCCGGTCTCTCCGCCGGTGGTGCCATGGCCGCGAACGTTGCAAATGCCTATCCAGATCTCTTCGCGGCCGTGGGCGTTCACTCGGGGCTGGCACCGAATGCTGCGAACAACCTCAGCAGCGCGCTCGCCGCCATGAAGAGCGGTGCCACACTGTCAAGCGCGCGCAGCGCGAAGCGGTGTATGCCGACCATCGTGTTTCACGGCGACAAAGATCTCACCGTCCACCCGCGCAACGGCGAGCAGGTAATCCAGGCGGCCCTGGAGTGCACTTCAAGCGCACAAAAAAAACCCTGGATCGAGCACGGCGTCGCACCTAGCGGACGCAGTTTCACCCGCTCAATTCAGCGCGACGCCCAAGGCCAGATCAGCACCGAACACTGGCTCATCCACGGCGCCGGCCACGCTTGGTCCGGCGGCCACCCCAGCGGATCCTACGTCGATGCCAGCGGCCCCGATGCGAGTGAGGAAATGTGCCGGTTTTTTCTGGAGAGGTCTAAGGATCGTGGCTAAGGCTTAGATCTGCAGCAGACTCAGACATTTGACGAAAAGCGTCTAAGAAGAGACTAGGAAACAATCCAGGCGCTTTAAATTTGGTGGCGAAGTGAACCTCAGGCGCGAACCCGTCTCATCCATCACCAAGGAAACCCGCGCCGATGCTGGTAGCGCAGCACCCGTTCGATCCTCAAAGAAGGAACCAAACACGGGGGCCGCTGGCCCAGCTTCAGGGAACGTCACCCCCCGGTGGCCTTCCGGAAGAAATTGAGGTATCTGGGCGGCGTTAACCGCGACTCCTCCAATCCCTTGTAGATTCCAGCAAACACGCCAGACTCGATGGTGTCCTGCGGGACGAGAAAGCCTTTCTTGACACCTTCGAGCAATTTGCTCACCGTCTCGATCCGCGCTCGCTGGCGAAGGGGTGATCGCCTGGATGGAGGAGACACGAGCTGTCGTGAGGAATTTTGTCGCGCACGGTAGACAAGGAGACCAACAGAACAGACTTCTCGGCTCCGTCAACTTCTGGGCACGGGTCCGTCAAGAGGATGAACAGATGCCTCCTGGCCAGATCGCTTTCCGGCCCGGACGTTATGAGTATCGTTGCCCGCCTGAGCGGAAGGAACAGGCCCATCAGGAGCGGACTTTAGATGGTCGCCAACAAGCGGTCGACTTCCTGTGCGGACTGGATCTGGGCCGCGAGTTCCTTAGCTGGGGACTCGTCAAATCCCAGGGCACGCGCCAGCGTCTCGTACTGGATCGGGAAGGACGAGCCGTTTGGATCCTTCCACTCGGCGCAGTGTTTGTGGGTCCAATCTCGGATTGCCCACTTGTCCATCCCGCCGAACTTCATCCAAACCGACTGAAGAACGCCGATTTCGGCGGGAGCAAGCTCGTCGAGGCGCGATGGGTCGTGCGCATGGCGCAGTGCCACCTCATGGTTCTCCTTGTCGGAGATCCAGTCTTCCCAGCCGCCTGTCTGGGACTCAGTGTCGCCATCCATCAGGTTCAGTGTCTTCGACAGCACGGGACCGTGCGGCATCGATACCAAGCGGTCACCGACCATTGGCCAACCGAAGGATCGAACTGCCTCGCGTTCCGCCAGGTACAGAAGCTTCATGAGTTTCAGATGCGCGATCCTCGTCTCGGGCGCTTGCCCCAAGAAGAAAGCTGCCATCTGTGCCGCCTTGCGTTCGTTGAACACGGAACGCTACCTCCCGAAAATCGCTCACCAGTGTACCAGCGACAGCTTCAACGCGCCCTCACCTGATTCCGACTTTGCTGGAGCGCTATCGGCTGTCGCCTACCGCGGTGTTGTTTGCGGACATGCGCAGGCGCTCGCGCCGGTCCTGCTGCCGGGGCTGGAAACTAATCTGCCAGTTCCGCGCGCTGTGGGGCTTTGAGAGCAAGAATCACAGGGGCGGAGATGTGATGCAGCGCGCCAATCGACGGAGCAGCAAGCACCGCGTGACACCGCCAAAACCGCGCGAAATTCCGCACTGATGCGTGATTTCAAGCAACAAAAACCGACCACGAGGCCAGTTTCTGTTGGCGCATTGGTGGAGCGGATGAGGATCGAACTCACGACCTCGTCATTGCGAACGACGCGCTCTCCCAGCTGAGCTACCGCCCCAATTGCAGTATCGGGATGATAGCGACTGAGCGGCGCGGGCTGTCAAGCTCGCGTTTGCGCAACGGCACTGAGCATGGCGGCCACGTTGCGCTCTAGCGCCTCGGGCCACGGCGCTTTGATGTTTTTCTTAAGCGAGCGCAGCAGGCGTTTGATGTTCGCTTGCTGCCAGCTGGGATCTGGTTTGCGGCGCTCGCCGCGATCAAAATCGATCAGATACACCGTGCCGTCGCTGAGCAGCACGTTTTGCGCGTTGAGGTCGTCGTGGTAGACCCCGGCTGCCTGAAATTTAGCGATGGTTGTGCCAATTTGGAGCCACAGGGCTTCATCTAATTGCGTGCCGCGTGCGAGTTCGCTGAGCGTTTGTGACTGCGGCAACTCGCGCGTAATCAGGTCGCAGTGGTAGGTCAAGCCGCGTCGCTGCGTGCGCGCAGCGATCGGCTCGGGCACCGCAAAGCCTGCTTGGCGCAGCGTTTGCAGCAGCTCAAATTCGATGACCGCACGCGAGCGCGCATAGCCCTGAAAAACGTAGTGATCGCGGCTGACCTTCGCCGCGAAACCGCCGCGTTGATAATGCTTGATCACCACGCGACCAATTGGTGTGAGCACCGCAAACGCGCCGCCTCGACCGAAGCTTTGCAGATCGACCTGCGAATGCTTAAGCCAATACGCGCGATCAAACCATTCCACGTCGATCTCATCGACGTAGTCGGGGTTCACTTTTAGTTGGGTGTCTGCTGACATTAGGCTAATGTTTGGGCATTCCCTGACCTGCTTGCAAGCCCTTGAAGATTTTGTTGGTTCGACTTTCGGCGCTGGGCGACGCAACCCATGTGCTACCGCTGGTCAACGCGCTTCGCTCGCAACGGCCGGATATTGAGATCACCTGGCTGATTGGTCACGTTGAGGTGCGTCTGGTCGGCGATCTGCCAGGCGTGCACTTTGTCGCACTCGACAAGCGCTCGCCGCACGCAGCGATTGCGCAACTGCGCGCGATGCAGCCGTTTGACGCGCTGCTACTGATGCAGCTGAGCTTTCGCGCCGCGTGGTTGACGCGCTCGATCAAGGCACGGCGGCGCATTGGCTTTGATTTTGCGCGCAGCAAAGAGCTGCACAGCGCCTTTATCAACGAGCGCATTTCGTCGAGCGCCGGCCCGCATGTGCTGGATGCGCTCGGCGGCTTTCTCGCGCCATTGGGCGTGCAGATGAGCAACCCTCCGGTTTGGAATTTGCCGGTGCCGCAGGCTGCGCTGGATTTCGCGCAAGCCGCCCTGCCCGGCACGCAGCGCACGCTGCTTCTGAGCGCGGCGTCGAGCCACGCGTTACGCAATTGGTCGACACAGCGCTATGCAAGCCTCGCCGACTACGCAATTGAGCGGCACGGTTTGCGCGTGGCCCTGGTTGGCTCCAAAGCGCCCAGTGAGCGTCTGCTCGCCGATCAAATCGTCCAGCAGATGCGCCGCGCGCCGTTAGATCTGGTCGGGCGCGACACGCTCAAAGAACTGCTCGGGCTCATGTCGCGATCAATCGGCGTGCTCACGCCCGATTCCGGCCCCGCGCATTTTGCAACCGCTCTCGGCGTGCCGGTATTGGGCTTGCACGCGGCGACCGACCCTAAGCGCAGCGGCGCCTATCGGGCGCTCGACTTCACGGTCAATCGCTTTCCCGAAGCGGCTAGAAAGTTCTTGGGCCAAGCGCCCGAGCAGCTGCGCTGGGGGCAGAAAATCGAGCTTCCAGGGGTGATGGATCTGGTTGAACTCGACGCGGTAATCGAGCGGTTAGACGCGCTGCTTCAGCGATAGTCGGCATAGGATTTTTCTTCAACGTACGCCGAGCCTAGCAGGGTATTCAACACACGCTTGACCCGCGCGCGTTCGTCGTTGGTCACGTACACCGCACGCGCCAGCTCAATAAAGCGCGCATCAAATTCGCCCGCGCGCTCTTTGTCGCGGATATCGTCTTCGATCACCCACAGCGCCTCGTTGATGGCTTTGAGCTGCTCGATCGCTGCGTTCACTTCTGCACGCTCGGGATCAATCCCGCGCCACACCGCATTCAGCGCGTGCAGCTCGGCCTGAATGTTTTGCAGCTTGGCGGGCTCGGTAATCCGCGCAGATTTGATCCTGAGGATCGTGATCTTATCGAGCATTTCGCCGATCGATACCGGCACCAAAACCTCGTTGACGTTTCTCGACATAGCGTTGCGCTTTAATCCGGGAATGAGACTCCGAAGCCTAACAAACCGCCCCACCAATCGCGGCGTGGAAATAAAGCCGTGGTAAGCGCTGAATTCGCCCCTGATAGCAAAAACGGATTCGTCCTGATCCGGCCGCACCGCTCGTTGAGCTGGCGGGAAAACATGATTTTCCTGGGTCTGATTGGCGCGATCTACTTGATCACCTCGATCCTTTTAACGATGCAGGGTTTTTGGCCGGTGATTCCCTGGGCGATCGTCGATTTGGCGCTCATCTACGGCTGCTTGTATGCGCTTGCGCGCGGCGCTGGCCGTCGCGAGGTGATTCGCCTGGATGACAGCGAAGTTCGCGTTGAGCGCGGTCGGATCAGGCCCGAGCACGCGCTCTCGGCGCCGCGTCAGCAGGTGTATTGCCTGGTGCGCTCAAACTTGCGTGCGGGCAGCCGGATGATCAACGTGTTTCTGCGCCTGGGGCTCAAAACCACCGAAATTGGCGCCGATTTAGGCCCGTTTGAGCGCGATCAGCTGGTAGCTGCGCTAAAACGCGTGCTGCCGGTCCACGAATACGCCCCAGTGAATGCGAATTGATTGCATTTGCACGGCGCGCTGCCTAGCATGCGCCTTTGAGTTTCGGGCAAGTCTATGCGCACCTCGATCAAACTTTGGACCGCTCTGGGCATCGCGATCAGCTTACCGGTGGCACACGGCCAGCCGAGCACGCCAAGCATTACGGCAAGCACGCTGGCGTTCGTCGGCGAAGGCGGTGAAGGCGGTGAAGCAGGCGGCGTACTGAGCAGCTATCAGCTCGATCCGTTCACGCCCAGCACTTTTAAAATCGACCCGCAGCCGGTGATATTGAGCTACATCACGCTGGTCGCAAAAACTTACAGCGCTGCGTATCTGAGCGCGCTCACGCTACAGCGCGCAATCGACGCCATGCTTGAGAATCCCAATTCTGCGACGCTTGCGCGCGCACGACGTGCCTGGCTGGCGGCGCGACCGGCGTATCTGCAATCTGAAGCATTTCGCTACTACGAAGGGCCGATTGATCAGGCGGCGTCGGCTACGCAGCAAGCCGGACCGGAACCACGCTTAAATGCCTGGCCGCTCAACGAGGCGGTGATCGACGCCGTGCGCGGCGCGCCTTCCAGCGGCCTGATTCACCAGCTCGACATCCCCATCTCGCGCGCCAGTATTTTGCGACTTGACCAGGCGCAAGACGAAGCCGACGTCACCACCGGCTATCACGCGATTGAATTTTTATTGTGGGGCCAGGATTTCAACCGCGACGGCCCCGGCACGCGGCCCGCGAGTGATTTTGCGCTCGACGGTGCGGTCAATTCGCGGCGCCGCACGTACCTTTTTGAGCTGAGCCGCCTGCTGGTCGACGATTTGAAAACCTTAAACGATGCGTGGCGCATAAGCGACCGCCAATCGTATGCCGCGCGCTTTTCAACGCTAGCGCCGGTCGAGGCGATCGGTCGCATGCTCGCGGGTTTGGCGATGTTAACCGCTGAAGAGTTAACCTCCGAGCGCTTAACCGTTGCGCTGGATTCGGGCTCTCAAGAAGACGAACACAGCTGCTTTTCTGACAATACCCACAATGATTTCAAATACGATTTGCGCGGCGTACGCAACGTGTATCTAGGCGAATACGGCAGCTGGCGCGGCACCGGATTGAGCGCCCTGCTGCGCGCTCACGATGCGCAATTGGATCGCGAATTGCTCGGGCTGCTGTCGCAGGCTGAAAAGGCGCTCGACGCCATTCCTCAGCCGTTCGATCAAATGCTCGCCAGCCCCGCAGGCAGCCCGCAACGCGAGAAAGCAGAAGTCGCCGTGCAGGCGCTTTACGCGCTTGCAGCTGGGTTCAAACGGGGCGGAGCTGCGCTCGGAATCCTGGTGATTGCACCCGGTGTTTAAGCAACTGATCTTCATGTGCGCGCTGCTTGGCCTTGGGCTGCCGCTTGCGCGTGCCCAAGTTCAAGCTGGCCCGGCCGGCGGTGCGCTGACCCAAGCGGTCGCCAATCGACAGGCTTTCACCCTGCCCGCGCCAACTCTGAGCGCGCTGCAACTGCGCGATTTTGCTTTTGGCAATCGCCTATTTAATACCAATTGGGTCGTGGCGCCGGCCTCGGCAGATGGCTTTGACGGCCTTGGCCCGACGTTTAATCGCAACTCCTGTTCGGGCTGTCATTTGCGCGATGGTCGCGGGCGCCCGCCAATTGCTGGTGAAACCACGCTCGACTCAATGCTGGTTCGCATGAGCATTCCCGGCCGTGCGGCACACGGCGAGCCCAAGCCGGTGCCCGGCTATGGTTTGCAGCTCAACGATCGCGCCATTCCCGGCGTGAGGGCAGAAGGCGCCGTGCAAATCAGCTATGTGGAAATGCCCTCCAACTACGCCGATGGCGAGCCTTATTCGCTGCGCCGCCCGCAAGTTGAGTGGTTACAGGCCAATTTTGGCGACCTGCCGGACAACTTGTTAATCAGCGCTCGCGTAGCCCCGATGGTGTTCGGGCTTGGCCTGCTTGAGGCGATCCCGGCCAGCGATTTGCGCAAACGAGCCGACCCGCAAGACCGCGACAACGACGGCATTTCTGGTCGCATCAACCGCGTGTACGACGTCATCAGCGGAAAAACAGCGATCGGGCGCTTTGGCTGGAAAGCCAACGTACCCTCGCTGGAAGCGCAGGTGGTGAGCGCCGCTCAGGGCGATATTGGTCTCACCTCGGTACCGATTCCGGTCGAGAATTGCGCGCCCGAGCAGAGCGCCTGTCGCGCGGCTTTGAGCGGTGGTACGCCCGAACTCGACGAATCATTTGTGCGCCGCCTGACTTTTTACAACCAGGTGCTCGCCGTGCCCGCGCGTCGAGCACCCAGCGATGCGCAAGCGCTACACGGTGAGCAGCTATTCGCGCGATTTCAGTGCGCCAGTTGTCACAGCCCCACTCAAACCACCGACGACCAGCATCCGCTCACTCTCCTGCACCAGCAAACGTTCCATCCGTATACCGATTTATTGCTGCACGATATGGGTGAAGCGCTCAGTGATCAGCGCCCCGATTTTAAGGCTTCAGGTCGAGAATGGCGCACGCCGCCACTGTGGGGATTGGGTCTGGTAAAGCAGGTGAACGATCACGAACTGCTGCTGCATGACGGTCGCGCGCGCGGCTTTGCTGAAGCGATCCTGTGGCACGGCGGTGAGGCCGAAAAATCGGCTGAGCAATTTCGCTCGGCGCCCAAATCCGAGCGCGACGCGCTGCTCGCCTTTTTGCGATCGCTATGAAAGCAGCCGCTGTCGCGCTAGCCGCATTGCTAGGCGCCTGCACCCCAGCGCCCGATCCGATCGCTGTGCAGGCAGCGCCCTACATCGAGTTCATGACCCATTCGCTGCTGCAACCCTCCGGCCAGGGCAACACCCAAGCGCTGGCTGAAACCGCCGCCGAGCTGGGCGAGGCGCGCTGGTTTTGGACCGACGATAACGCCAAAGCGCTAGAGCTTTTTGCGGTACCCGCGCTGTACAACGCGCACCCGCAAACCGCCGCGCAGCTGCTCGACTTTGTACAAAAAATGTCAGAGGGCGACATGCTTTTTCGGCGTGCCGGTTTACCGCAGCTGATGATCGAGAGCGCCGACCCTACGAAGCTCAAAGTCAGCGCCGGTTTTTTGAACATTCAAGGCAATTTGCGCGACGATTTGCTGACCTTGTCGATGCGCTACCACGACGGCCGCACGCAGGCCGCCATGCATCTGGGCGATCACCAGGTGCGCTTTCGCAGTGGCACCGCTAGCTTCAATCTGAACGCCCGCGAGCAGCTTGAAACAACCCAGGTGATCGTGCGCGCCGACAGCCTGCGTCTGCTATTGCGCTCCTCAATAATGAATTCCGCCACGCCACCCACCCGGATTGCGCGGCTGTGGGTGCGCTACGATTTTCCGCTCGGGGCGCCTTGGTTTACGCGCAGCGTGGATTTTAAAGTCCTCGATGCGCGCGGCGCGCAAAATGTTGAACTAGATTTAAGTCTGCCGCGCTTGCGCGAGCTCGCGCCGATCTACGCGCAGCTGTGCGTGATCGACTTGAGTCTCGCCGCGCACTGCAAAGCGGCCGACCGCGATCATTTGGAACTCACCCCGGCCGCGCTGTACAGCGTCGCCAACCAGCAGTCGATGAGCTTTGCCTACGCCCTCAACGTGCGCCCCGAGCAGCCTCCCGCACGCTTACAGACACGCACGACCGAGCAGGCCTTGAGCTCGCTGACCGCGACCTATGCACTGGGAGAAATGCGCCAGGGCGAGAAGAAATCGGTACGCGAAACCATGGTGTTGAGCAACGGCCAGCTCAGTGAACAAAGCGCGTCGTTCTTAGCGCTGCTAAAGGATCCCAAGCTTCTCAACGGCATGGATTTGTCCTTGAGCTACGACTACGGCGCAGAGCTAAATGCCGTAGCCTGCTTGAACTGGCGCTTAGGCGACCGGTTCAAAAACAAGCAGCTGCGTCCGTGGTTTGATCGGCATTTTGCAAAGTTTCAAACAGCCAGCCGACGCCCGCCCAGCGCGGGTCTAAACGCCTCGGTGATGACGCGCGGTTTGAGTTTCACGCTGTTGGCGCTTGACTGCATGGCGCGCGCAATTCCGGATGCCGACTACCAGAGCAAGCTCAGCGAGCTGCAAAACAAGCTGATCGGCCTGCAGATCACTCAAGCCGACGATCCGCGTCGCGGCGCTTTTGAGGGTGGCGCGGTCGCGGGCGTGTACCTTGACGTGCAAGCCTCGGCACTCCTCGCGCTCGCGCGCATTGCACTGCGCGGTAACTTAGAGCCAGCCGCATTCAGCGCGCTTCGAGAGGGTTTGCGCGCCCTCAAAATCGAGCAGGGCCGCGTGTATCTGCATAACGATTCACTCAACCCAAATGCGCGCACCCAGGATGAATGGTCCTACAGCCAAGGCCTGCTGGCGCGCGCAATGGCCACCATTGAGCTAGCTCAAGCGCGTGGCGAACTCGGCTTGGACGCACTTGAGCTAGCGCATGTCGCTGAGATCAAAAAACTGAACCGCGCGCTGATTGTGAGTGCGTTTAAGCCGACGCCGCACGGTGTAGAGATCCTCACCCAGCGCTTCGCCAGCGAAGGCAATTCAGAGACTCAAAGCTGGGCGCTGCTCGGCTTGCTCGAGTTCGACGAACAGCTTATTTCCGGGCCTGCGCGCTGATCTGCCCGCGCGGATCTAAGACCAGCTCAACCACGCACAGCTGAGCGCCACCCGGCGAATTCGGGAATCTTGCTAGCCACTGTTCAAGCTGCGCGCGCGTGGTCAGCTGGGGCTCGCTTAAATCCCATCCGGGCGGCGTGTTTCCGCTGTAACCGTTCAGTGTAGGAACGCCACGCTCAAGCCCGGCGAGCATCGCATCAAGCTGCACCGCATACGCCGGGCGCGCGGTTGACGAGCGCAGATAAAACGCAGCGCAGTGCTTATCGATGGCGGCGCTAATAGAACGCACCACCGCGCGCGCCTGCTGCTTGTCATAGCGTGGCGAGATCGTGAGCTGCTCAACGCAAAACATCAGCGCCAACACAGCGAGCAACAGGCCCAAACGACGCGTTTCCAGCCAAGCGGCACAGTAGGCCAAGCCCAGTGCCAGCGGAAAAAGGGCCATCAGTTGCAAGCGCGCCACCGCACGCAGCGCGCCAGCACCGGGCACCCAAGCAATCACCCACGACCACGCGCTGGCCTTAATAATTGGCAGCTGCAGCGCAAGCAACAGCATCAATACGACGCTCAAAAGACTTAAAACCAGCAGCGCTTTGCGCCGCGCTAACCAGCAGCCAAATCCGCCGCAAAGCAGTAGCACCACGCCGGGAAACAAGCGATGCTCGTGTGCCATCGGCAGCGATTGAGCCAGCGCTCGGGTGAATTCCAATTGCCCCAACAGCCAATTCTCACGACCGCTGAAAAGGAAGCTTTCCAGTCGCGGCAGCATGCCCTCGATTTCGGCAAAGCTGCGCAAACCCACCGTGTCAGCCACGCTCGCGTAAGTGTTAAGCCACGGCCAGGCGAGCAGCAGCGCGAGCAGGCCCGCGAGCAAGCAGTGCGGCCAAACTTCAGCGACTAAACCGGCAACTTTGCGACGGGTCGGCGCGTGCAGCGCGCTCAGGCAAGCCGCGATCAGCAGCGCAAACGCGAGCATCCAGGTCACATAAAAGCCAGCGTATAGCTGCGCCAGCAAGCATCCAAAAAACCAGTAAATCGCGCGACGCCGCTTGAGGTCGCTTGAATCATCAGCAAAAAAGCGCAGCAGCGCATCGATTGCCAACACCGAGTAAAACTGGCCGCACAGCTGCAAATGGCCGATGCGCGCCACGCGCAAGCTCGCAAACGAAAAAGCAAAGGCGCCGGCGATTGAGGCCCCGACTGACAATTTCAAAGTGACCCTTAGCAGCCGATACATCGCCAAAAAATTGCACGCGAAAATACCTAGCGCGGTCGCCTGCAAAGCGCTGTCCGGTGCAAAACCCAGTAAACGCCACGGCACATAAAGCGGCAGCAAACTCAACACGGTGTCGCCGTACGCGCCGACAGTTTGTGCTGGAAAGAAAAACGGCGCCTGCCACAGCCCCGGATGCAAGGCATCACCTTGCAGCCAGCGCCATTCGTGTTCAAACAGATATTGCAAAAACCGGATATCGCCGAGATCCACTTGGATCAAGGCGAAACCCGACAGGATTTGCGTATGGAAACTTAGCAACAGCCCAACGAGCAGCCACACGGCCACGCGCACGGCATCACTAGATGGGCGCGACGCCAAAGCAAGCGGTCGCGCGCCCATAGCTGCCTAACTACTTCAGACCGCGACGTATCAGCAGTGCATCGGTGGTGGGCTCCTGGCCGCGGTAGTCCACGTACAGCGCCATGGCTTCTTTGGTGCCGCCACGCGACAAAATCGTGGAGCGGAACAGGTCACCATTCGCGCGCGTCAAACCGCCCTGTGTAGCCATAAATGCAAACGCATCCGCTGCCAGCACTTCGCTCCATAGATACGCGTAATAGCCGGCCGAATAGCCGCCCGGAAACACGTGCGCAAAATTGGTCGTGCGATAGCGCGGTGGCACTTGCGGCATATCCACGCCATATTTTTTCAATGCCGCCGCCTCAAACGCGAGCGCATCGCTAACCGTATCGCCGTGCTTCAACGAATGCCACTCCATATCGAGCAGCGCCGCAGCGAGATACTCCATCGTGTCAAACCCTTCATTGAAACCGCGCGAGCGCATCACTTTCGCAAGCAGCTCCGCTGGGATCGCTTCGCCGCTTTCAAAATGACGTGCGTAGTTGGCAATCACGCGCGGATCTTGCGCCCAGTCTTCCTCAAACTGCGACGGAAACTCAACGAAATCGCGCGGCACGTTAGTGCCCGAGAGCAGCGGATAGTTGACCTTCGAAAACAGCCCATGCACCGCGTGCCCGAGCTCGTGGAACATCGTGGTTACTTCATCAAAGCTGAGCAGCGTCGGGCCGCTCGAGGCCTTCTTGATGCTCATCACGTTGACGATCACCGGCTTTTGCTGAAGCAGCTCGGTTTGATCCACAAACGAATCCATCCACGCACCACCACGCTTGGAATCACGCGCAAACCAGTCGCCATAAAACAGACCAATGCTGCTGTCATCGGCATCAAACACTTCATAGGCACGCACGCCCTCGTGATAAACCGGCAAATCAGCGCGCGGCTTGAAGGTGATGCCGTAAAGCTCCTTCATGGTGAAGAACAGCCCCGCTTCCAGCACGTTTTCGAACTCAAAATAAGGCCGGATTTGCGCTTCGTCCAAATCGAAACGCGCCTTGCGCACGCGTTCGGCATAGAACTCCCAATCCCACGCTTGCGCTTGAAAGCCGCCCTTGTCGGCGTCAATCACTTTTTGAATCTCCGCAAGCTCAGCTTCCGCGTTCTTGCGCACCTGCGGCACCAGATCGGTCAAAATTTTGATCACCGCCGCTGGCGTTTTGGCCATTTGATCGGCCAACACATAGCCCGCCCACGTATCAAAACCCAACAGCTTGGCGCGCTCAGCACGCAGCGTTGCCAGCGCAATAACGATCGGGCGATTATCGGTTGGACCATCTTTCAAACCGCGATTGGCCGACGCTTCCCACACGCGCTGGCGCACCGCGCGATTGGTCAACGAGCTCAACGCTGGCTGGCGCGTCGTGTTCGTCAGCGCGATTACCCACTTGCCCGGCATCCCGCGCGAAGTGGCCAACTCAGCCGCTGACGCCACATCCGCTGCGCTCAAGCCATCTAGTTCAGCCACATCAGTCACCACCACGGCGTCGTCTTTAGTGAACCTAAGCTGGTTGTTTTGAAACTGCGTCACCAGCTTGGACTGTTCAGCGTTGAGCTCGCGAATGCGCGCCTGTGCCGTTGCATCCAGCTTGGCGCCCGCGCGCACAAACTGATCAAAATAACGTTGCGCCAGCCGTTTGGACTCCGCATCCAGCGAATCGCGCGCATTGAAAATGGCCTCAACGCGCGTGAACAGCTTCGCGTTAAGCAAAATATCGTCCTGGTGTGCCGCAAACTTAGGCGCCACATCCGCTTGCACGGACTGAATCAAGTCATCCGTGGTTGATTCCGTCAGGTTAAAAAACACCTTGCTAGCGCGCGTCAACATCGCACCAGAACGCTCCATCGCCTCAATCGTGTTTTCAAAAGTGGGCGCATCGTCACCCTCGGCGATCACCTGGATTTCAGCGGCATGCAGCCGCATGCCCTCATCAAGCGCCGTGGCAAAACTATCCGACTGAATTTTGTCGAATGCAGGCGCCTGATATTGCAGGGTGCTAGGTTCAGCAAACGGATTCACCACGACCGCAGTCGCAGGTGCAGGTGCAGCCGCAGTCGTTGCGGGCTCTGCAGGAGCAACCGCATCGGGTGCCTTAGAGCATGCCCCAAGCGCAATAGCGCCACTCACAGCCAACGCCAATAAATTGAATTTGTACATTGCAAACGAACCTCGTGGAACCAAAATCAAGGACGCGCAAGCTATCCCCCTTAATCGATCAGGTCAAATGATGTGGGGCGTGAGCTGGTTGCCCATGCGTAAACGGCCGCAGGAGAACAAGCAGGAGCGCACTACACCAAACCCAAAATTTGCGGCGAAAAGTCAAGACGCTGCCGCCGATTCAATTGGCCGAAGTCGAGGACTTCATCAACTTTTTACTAGCCCGCGACAGCGACGGCGATCCTAAGGCTGATCCGTTGAGCTGGGTCAGCTTGGCTAACTTCAACCGATTCAACGCGTCGTACTCAAATTCCTCCTTTTGCGCCTGCGAAAAGCTCTGCCAGTTTTTCTCGCGTGCCTTCAAATTCCCCAAGAAATAGAACGTGAATCGCCAATCTTGAATCGCGCAGCTAACGCCAGAACAAATCGTCGTCGGCCTACCAGTCGCTGCGTCGTAGTTGCGCGTAGATGAAATGCTGCCGCCG